>OCAV01001782.1_pt1 | contig 12924 bp, 12 predicted proteins | sample 1538331 | NCBI WGS metagenome assembly OCAV01 (sample SAMEA2580297, study PRJEB22360) | human gut metagenome | biome: human gut; feature: human-associated habitat; material: faeces | place: Denmark | collected 2008/2010
CCTCTTGTCTCAACATGCTGCTGCTGCTCGTTGTTGGCCCGCCAATGGAAGAAAAGTACGGCAGCAAGCCGCTTTTGTGCGGCATGGTGTTCACCGCTCTGGTCACCGGCGTGCTGCAATGCGTGCTGTTCCCACGTTCAGGGCTGCTGGGCGCGTCCGGCATCGTGTTCATGCTTATCATGCTTTCGTCGCTGGCGGGCTTCTCCGGCGGCATCCCGGTCACCATGCTGCTGGTTGCAGCGCTGTACTTTGGTCAGCAGGTGTACGATATCATTTTTGTGCACGACAATGTAGCAAACTTCATGCACATTGTGGGCGGCTTATGCGGCACTGCCTTTGGCTACTACAGTGCGTTGCACAGCCGCCGCAGGCCGGCAAAAGCGGTGAAGTTTTCCAGCACGAACAGCCGCCGGAAGCGCTGAACCCACTGTGGACATAGGCTGATTTTGAAAAATTTGCAAACAGGTATTGACAAACGAAAAATCCGTGGTTTAATATAGCCAAATTCAATACACTAAACCGTTGAAGCGGAGATAACGGCGAACCATGCCTGTACAGAGAGCCTGCGCAGCTGAGAAGCAGACCGGAAACAGTTCGTCAAGGAAAGTGTGACTTTGCGTTATATTTTCCCGAAATGGACCGCTGAGGGTGCAGGGAACTGCGGAGAACTTTCGCCGCACAGTATTCTGCAACGTAGGGCATACGTCAGTTGCCGGGGATGTGTTGGCATCCCGCCAAGTGCATGGGGTCATGCCCATGAAGTCAGGGTGGCACCGCGGATAAAAGGCCATATTTTATTCGTCCTTGACAGAAGAGAGTTCTTCTGTTAGGGGCGTTTTTCTTTTCCACTCCCTCGGCAGAAGAGCCGGGGGAGTTTTTGTTCTACCGGGAGGGAAAAAGCCATGAAGATACGGCCCACACTGGACGAAGTATGGAGGGTTAAGAAAATGATCAAGGAAGCCATTGTGAAGATCGTCAACAAGCAGGACCTGAGCTACGACGAAGCCTATGCCGTGATGAACGAGATCATGAGCGGCGAGACCACTCCCACCCAGAACGCAGCTTTTCTGGCGGCGCTTTCCACCAAGAGCGCCAAGGCTGAGACCACGGACGAAATTGCGGGCTGCGCCGCCGCCATGCGCGACCACGCCACCAAGGTGGACACCGGCATGGATATCTTTGAGATCGTTGGCACCGGCGGCGACAACGCCCACAGCTTCAACATCTCCACCACCTCGGCGCTGGTGGCAGCGGCAGGCGGCATGAAGGTGGCCAAGCACGGCAACCGGGCCGCGTCCTCCCAGTGCGGCACTGCCGACTGTCTGGAAGCGCTGGGCGTGAACATCCAGCAAAGCCCCGCCCGCTGTGTAGAACTGCTGAACGAAGTTGGCATCTGCTTCTTCTTTGCGCAGAAGTATCACACCTCCATGAAGTGCGTTGGCCCCATCCGCAGGGAACTGGGCTTCCGCACCGTGTTCAACATCCTTGGACCGCTCACCAATCCCGGTTCGCCCGCTATGCAGCTGCTGGGTGTTTACGACGAATACCTTGTGGAGCCGCTGGCGCAGGTGCTCATCAGTCTGGGTGTCAAGCGCGGCATGGTGGTCTACGGCAAGGATAAGCTGGACGAGATCAGCCTGAGTGCGCCCACCAAGGTGTGCGAGATCAAGGACGGCTGGTATAAGTGCTACACCATCGAGCCGGAACAGTTCGGCCTTGCCCGCTGCACCAAAGCCGACCTTGTAGGCGGCGCACCGGCAGAAAATGCTGCCATCACACGTGCTATTCTGGCAGGCGAGAAAGGCCCCAAGCGTGATGCCGTGCTGCTGAACGCGGGCGCATCTCTCTACATCGGCGGCAAAGCGGACACGATGGCCGACGGCATCCAGCTGGCAGCCCGGCTCATCGACAGCGGCAAGGCGGCGGCTGTGCTGGAAAAGTTCATTGAGGTGAGCAACCGCCCGGAGGAAAATGCATGAACATTTTAGACCAGCTGGCCGAACACGCCCGGCAGCGGGTGGAAGCGGCAAAGCAGACCGTGCCGCTGGCCGAAGCAAAGCGGCAGGCACTGGCCTTGCCAAAAGGCGATTTCCGCTTTGAAAAAGCCCTTGCAAAGCCGGGCCTTGCCTTCATCTGCGAGTGCAAAAAGGCATCGCCCTCCAAGGGCCTCATCGCACCGGACTTCCCGTATCTGCAAATTGCCAAAGAGTACGAAGCTGCCGGTGCGGATGCCATCTCGGTGCTCACCGAACCCAAGTGGTTCCTTGGCAGGGATGCCTATTTAAAAGAGATCACTTCCGCCGTCTCCACGCCCTGCCTGCGCAAGGACTTTACCGTGGATGAATATATGATCTACGAAGCAAAGCTTCTGGGTGCTTCGGCGGTGCTGCTGATTTGTGCTATCCTCGATGATGCACAGCTCAAAGAGTACCTTGCCATCTGTGACGGTCTGGGACTCTCCGCTCTGGTGGAAGCCCACGACGATGCCGAAGTGGACCGTGCGCTTGCCGCTGGGGCACGCATCCTCGGCGTGAACAACCGCAACCTGAAAGACTTCACAGTGGATACTGCAAACAGCCGCCGCCTGCGCTCCCGCATCCCAAAGAAGGCGCTCTTCGTCTCAGAGAGCGGCGTAAAGACCGCTGAGGATGTAGCACAGCTTGCAGCCATTGGGGCGGACGCGGTGCTCATTGGCGAAACGCTCATGCGTGCGCCGGATAAAACCGCGAAGCTGCAAGAGCTGAAAGGGCTGTTATGACAAAAATCAAATTGTGCGGTCTGACCCGCCCGGAGGACATTGCGGCGGCAAACGCGCTGCAGCCGGAGTACATCGGCTTTGTGTTTGCGGCAAAGAGCAAACGGGCTGTTTCCCGGGAAATAGCCGCAGCATTAAAAGCACAGCTTTCCCCCGGAATTCAGGCTGTTGGCGTGTTCGTGAACGAAGCACCGGAAGCGGTGGCTGATCTGCTGAATGCAGGCATCATCAACATTGTCCAGCTCCACGGGCAGGAGGATGAATGCTATATCAGCCGTCTGCGGGAGCTGACAAATAAACCGCTCATTCAGGCCTTCCGCGTGACGGATGCCGCAAGCCTTGCAAAGGCGCAAAAAAGTCCGGCAGACCTCATTCTGCTGGACTCCGGCACAGGCGGGACCGGAATAACATTTGACTGGACCATTTTGGAGAAATTTGACCGTCCCTATTTTCTTGCCGGAGGGCTTGGCCCGGACAATGCCGCTGATGCTGTGGAGCGTCTGCATCCTTACGCAGTGGATGTGAGTTCCGGCATTGAAACAGCAGGGAAGAAAGACCCCGCAAAAATGGCGGCATTTGTGGCCGCTGTACGCAAAAATGACCAATCAGGAAAGGAATGAACGACCATGACAAACCCCAACGGACGCTTTGGCATCCACGGCGGACAGTATATCCCCGAAACGCTGATGAATGCCGTCATTGAGCTGGAAGAAGCCTACAACCACTACAAAAACGACCCGGAGTTCAACCGTGAACTGACCGAGCTGTTCAACGAATACGCAGGCCGTCCCAGCCGCCTGTACTACGCTGAGAAAATGACCAAGGACCTTGGCGGTGCAAAAATTTATCTCAAGCGCGAAGACCTGAACCATACCGGTGCACATAAGATCAACAATGTTCTCGGTCAGGCACTGCTTGCCCAAAAGATGGGCAAGACCCGCCTCATTGCCGAGACCGGCGCCGGTCAGCACGGCGTAGCCACCGCCACCGCCGCTGCCCTGATGGGCATGGAGTGCGTGGTGTTCATGGGCGAGGAGGACACCAAGCGTCAGGCCCTGAACGTCTACCGGATGCGTCTGCTGGGTGCGGAGGTCATTCCCGTCACCAGTGGTACCGGCACCTTGAAGGATGCAGTATCCGAAGCCATGCGCGAGTGGACCAGCCGCATCAGCGATACCCATTACTGCCTTGGTTCGGTAATGGGGCCGCACCCGTTCCCCACCATCGTGCGTGATTTTCAGGCGGTTATTTCCAAGGAGATCAAGGAGCAGATGCTGGAAAAGGAAGGCCGCCTGCCGGATGCTGTTATTGCCTGCGTGGGCGGCGGTTCCAATGCCATCGGCAGTTTCTACAATTTCATTGAGGATAAGGATGTGCGCCTTATTGGCTGCGAAGCTGCAGGCCGCGGCATCGATACCTTTGAAACAGCTGCCACCATCAACACCGGCCGTCTGGGCATTTTCCACGGCATGAAGTCCTATTTCTGCCAGGATGAGTACGGTCAGATCGCACCGGTCTACTCCATTTCTGCAGGTCTCGATTATCCCGGCATCGGCCCGGAACACGCATGGCTGCATGATATCGGCCGCGCCGAATATGTAGCAATTACGGACGACGAAGCCGTGAACGCATTTGAGTATCTGGCACGCACCGAGGGCATCATCCCGGCCATTGAATCGGCCCACGCCGTGGCCCATGCTATCAGGCTGGCACCCACCATGGACAAGGATCAGATCATCGTCATCACCATTTCCGGCCGCGGCGATAAGGACTGTGCCGCCATTGCCCGCTACAGAGGGGAGAATCTTCATGAGTAACATTGCAAAGGCCTTTGACAACGGCAAGGCGTTCATTCCGTTCATCACCTGCGGCGACCCGGATCTTGCCACCACCGCCGCAGCCGTCCGCGCCATGGCGGCAAACGGTGCCGATCTCATCGAGCTGGGTATCCCGTTCTCAGACCCCACCGCCGAAGGCCCCGTCATTCAGGGGGCCAACGTCCGCGCACTGAAAGCGGGCACCACCACAGATAAAGTATTTGATTTTGTGCGGGAAGTGCGCAAGGATGTTTCCATCCCTCTGGTGTTCATGACTTACGCAAACGTGGTGTTCTCCTATGGAGCTGAGCGGTTCATCTCCACCTGCGCGGAGATCGGCATCGACGGCATGATCCTGCCCGATCTGCCCTATGAAGAAAAGGACGAATTTCTGCCCATTTGCTGCAAATACGGTGTGGACCTCATCTCCATGATCGCCCCTACCTCTGAGAACCGCATTGCCATGATCGCCAAAGAAGCTGAGGGCTTTTTGTACATTGTTTCCAGTCTGGGTGTCACCGGCACCCGCAGCGAGATCGGGACCGACCTTGCGTCCATCGTAGAGGTGGTGCGCCAGAATACAAAGACCCCCTGCGCCATCGGCTTTGGCATCTCCACGCCGGAGCAGGCAGCAAAAATGGCGGGCATCGCCGATGGTGCCATTGTGGGTTCGGCCATCATCAAGCTGCTGGAACAGTACGGCAGGGATGCACCGGAGCACATTGGCGCATATGTAAAAAGCATGAAGGACGCTGTGCGGGAATACACCATTTAGTGCAGCATAGGGCTCCCTTGTTTCCGGCACGAAGGCTCATGCCTGCGGCTGCGGCCACGAAACCCTGAACAAAACAAATGCACCCGGTTGCTGCGGTTCTGCCCACAGGCCGGGTGCATTTTATATTTTAGGAAAAATTACAGGTCACTGCGCGGGGAAGCTGCCATGGCCCAGAAGTTCAGCTCGTGCTCCGAGCAGGCATGGAAGATCTCGCGGCAGCGGGCAAGGCGCTCGTCGCTCAGGCCTTCGCAGACTTTTTCTGCAAACGCGGCCCAGTCGCGGCAGGCCGCCTCATAGCCCTTGTCAGCATAGTCCACCACCAGTGCACCATAAAGGGTATCCTGCACGGAAGGCTTTTCTTCCAGCAGTTTCTGGAAGATCCAGCCATAGCTCAGCATACAGGGCAGGCAGGCCATCATGCACTCGGCTGCGCCCTCGCCGTTTTTGGCGGCTTCGATCATAGAGTCCACATAGGCACGGTTCTCCGGCCGCAGCGGCAGGCTCTGGATGCCTTCATCGGTCAGTCCAAAGTGCTTGAGATAGTGCAGGCGGGCTGCATCCTCGCTCTCATTCACGAAGGAAAGCAGGGAATAGTAGGTGCGGATGGTCTGCATATCCTTTGCCTTGGTCATGCCCCAGGCAAACACCTTGGCATATTCCCGCAGGTAAAGACTGTCCTCCACGATGTAGCCCTTGAAGCAGGCTTCATCCAGTGTGCCATCCGCAAGGTGGGTCAGAAATTCTGAGTGCAGACATTTCTCCCACACAGGCAGACTTTCCTGCACCAGCTGCTGCACAAAGGTCTGCTCACTCACCCACAAACTCTCCCTTCAGTGCAAACATATGGTCCATCGGGCCGGAGCCGTGGCCCAGATCCAGCATGGCAGAAAGACAGCCGGAAATGTAGGCCTTTGCGCGCTCCACCGATGCATCCAGATCATAGCCCTTTGCCAGATTGGACGCAATGGCGCTGGATAGGGTGCAGCCGGTGCCGTGGGTATTGGGGTTTGCAATGCGCTTGCCGCGGAACCATTTGCCGCAGCCGTCCCGCCACAGAAGGTCGTCGGCATCGTTGATCTGGTGGCCGCCCTTGCACAGCACGGCACAGTGATATTTCTCGCTGATCAGCTTTGCAGCGGCCTCCATTCCGGCCGCATCGGTGATCTTCATGCCGGAAAGGATCTCAGCCTCCGGAATGTTGGGGGTGACCACCTCTGCCATGGGCAGCAGCTTTTCGGTCAGTGCCTGCACGGCATCGTCCCGCAGCAGCTTGGAGCCGGAGGTGGCAACCATCACCGGGTCCACCACGATATGCTTTGCGCCGTAGGTGTGCAGCTTTTCGGCAATCACACCGATCAGCTCTGCCGAGGATACCATGCCGATCTTGACGGCATCCGGGTAGATGTCGGTAAAAATGGCATCGATCTCCTGTGCCAGAAATTCGGGCGTGGCTTCAAAAATGCCGGTCACACCTGTGGTGTTCTGGGCAGTCAGTGCGGTAATAGCGCTCATGGCGTACACGCCGTTTGCAGTCATGGTTTTGATATCGGCCTGGATGCCAGCACCGCCGCTGGAATCGCTGCCGGCAATCGTCAATGCAGTTTTCATGGTTACAACTTCCTTTGCAAAAAATGCGGAAATGCCCGCAAGGAGGCATCTCCGCACTTTGAAGCAGCAGTATCTCCCTACGTTGGCATTGTCCAAATCAGGTCACAGGTCTGGGCAAACAGCCCACTCTCAGCCTGCTTTTGCAGGCTCCCTTTTTCTGCGTTCAAGAATACCACAGTGCCGCTGCATTTGCAAGGGGATGGCCCTTTTCAATCGGCCTGCTGCGTGGTAAAATGGAAAAAACAAAGGGGGAAATACCATGAACATCACGGTCTATCTTGGAGCAAATGCGGGCAATGATCCTGCGCTGGCGGAAGCTGTCCGGGAACTGGGCAGCTGGATCGGTGCAAACGGGCACCGCCTTGTGTACGGCGGCTCCCGCAGCGGCCTGATGGGTCAGCTTGCCCAGAGCGCGCTGGACGCAGGCGGCACGGTGACCGGTGTGGAACCGCAGTTCTTTGTGCAGCAGGAGCTGCAGCACGATGGCCTGACCGAGCTGATCGTCACCAAGGACATGACCGAGCGCAAGACGAAGATGATCGAGCTGGGCGATGCCTTCATCGCATTCCCCGGCGGTACCGGCACGCTGGAAGAGATCGCAGAGGTAATGTCCAAGGTCTCGCTGGGCCAGTTGGACGCGCCCTGCATCCTGTATGATCTGAACGGCTACTACGACAGCCTGAAAGCACTGCTTGCCAAAATGATCGAGAAAGGCCTTTCCACGCCGCAGCGCCAGCAGGGCATCCGATTTGCGGCGAATCTGGAAGAAATCACAACAATTTTGAATAAAGCCTAAAAGGAAACGCTTCCCCGGCCGGGAAGCGTTTCCTTTTTATATCATTCTCCCAGTGCAGTGCGGATATTTGCCAGCACCTTCTGACTCAGCAGCACAAAAGCCTGCTTGGTGCGTCCGGCAGAAACATTCGCGCAATGCACATTCTCACGGGCAAAGAAGTCTTCACCCACCGGGCCGGCAGCGGCACGGGTGTCACAGAAAAAGTGGGTGCCCGGCAGAGCAAGCCACTGTTCCAGAGCAGCAGAGTCAAAGCCCGGGCCGATGGAGGTGTTGAACAGCACCTTGCCTGCGCCCAGCTGTGCAAATTCGTCCTTGCCCAACAGCAGTACGTTCTTGTTCAGGCAGGTGAACACCACCTCGCTCTCGGTCAGCAGCTGTGCCAGCGGCTTATAGGCCATGCCCACAGCTTCGGCATCCGGCTTGCGGGTGCGGCTGTAATAGGCAATGTCGGCACCCATGAACTGCAGCGCGTCGGCGATCATTTTGCCGGACACACCCAGCCCGATGATGCCTGCCTTCAGCCCGGTGATCTCCACCGGCTCGTCCCGCAGCATGGGCATCCTAAAACCGTGCAGGATGCCGGTGAGCTCATGCAGGACGTACTCCACAACGCCGCGGTCGCCGTAGTCCCGGATGCCCAGCACTTTGATGCCGCGGGTGCGGGCGTAGGCGATATCCACATTAGCGCTTTCCTCAGAATACAGGCTGCAGCACATGCCGATGTAACGGATATTCGGGCAGCGCTCGATCACATTTTTGCCCATGCGGGAGGTGTAGCTCAGAAGTACAGCATCGGCATCTCCGATGCGCTGCACGATCTGGTCATCGCTGGCCGGGATATCGCGGTACAGCACCACTTCTTTTGCATACTGATGCAGCGCTTCCTCGGCGGAAGGAATCAGGCTTACCGGCTCAATGGCCACCAGTTTGTTGAACATCTGCAAAGCCCTCCTTTAATAGAAGCATACGGGGGAGGAGAGGTTGCGCAGCAGGGCAACTACGCTCCAACCGGCAATGGCGCTGGTGGAAGAGCAGATATCCACCACGGCCTTCACGCCCTCGATCTCGGCGGTGATGCAGTGGTCGTCGCCCACCCAGCCGGGTACCGAGTGCATGGTCACGCCGGTGATCTCCGGGCCGGTGGTGGCCAGCGAGGTGCGGGTGGGGGCCAGCGTTGTGGCACCAGCCACATTCACGCGGCGGGGGAAGGCGGCAATGGCCTGCTTGGCATTGCCGGTGAACACGGTGGTCTTTTCGGTATCGGTCAGCAGGTGGTCGGCCCATACCGGCGTGTTGCGGAAGCCCTTGGCTCCGGTGTGGGTCTCAATGCCTGCCGTCTCGGCCAGCTTCTGCGCCTCGGCCATCAGGGTGACGGTCTGCAGCACATCAAAGCCGCCAATGGCACCGCTTGCCAGATGCACCTTGGCACCGCCCTCCACGGCAGCGGCCTTGACCTGCTCGTAAAAATCAAGGTCCGCAAAGGCACCAATGGAAATAATGACCAGATTCACGCCGTTTTTCAGTACAGGCACAGCCATGGCGCGCACAGCCTCCACCGAAGCGGTCTCCACGATGTACTCCGGCTCCAGCGCCAGCAGGGCATCCACATCGTCACACACGGCACAGCCCACCGTTTCGGCAGTCTTTTCCGCCGAAGCACGGGTGCGGCTGGTCACGCCCACCAGCTCATAGTCCGGCAGCAGACCGGTCTTCCATGCATCGGCCACAATGTTGCCCAGAAATCCGCAGCCTACGATACCAAATTTTGTTTTCATATCCTAAACTCCTTTTTCTGCTTTTTCCAAAGAAAGCAGCATATTCCATTAAAGTATATCATATCAAAACAAAAAATGATATAATAAGGCGCAAGAAAGGAGAAAGCTATGTCGAAAACAAAGGAGCTTTTCTGGACGTTTTTCAAAATTGGAGCGTTCACGTTTGGCGGCGGCTATGCCATGGTGGCTTTGCTGCAGAATGAATTTGTGGAAGAGAAAAAGTGGTTGACAAAAGAAGAATTTCTGGACATGGTGGCAATTGCGGAGTCTACGCCCGGCCCGGTGGCGGTGAACAGTGCCACCTATATCGGCTACAAGATCGAGGGGACGGCAGGCGCGGCGGCATCTACGGTGGCGGTATGTCTTCCGTCCTTCGCGGTCATTTATCTGATCTCGCTGTTCTTTGACCAGTTCCTCCGCCTGTCGGTGGTGGCAAGTGCGTTCCACGGCATTCAGGTGTGTGTGATCTATCTGATCCTTTCCGCTGGACTGAAAATGCTGAAGCAGCTGGAACACAGCGTCTTCAATATTGTCATCCTGACCACGGTTGCGGCAGCGATGGTGGGCTGTTCCATTGCAGCAGTGTCCTTCTCTTCCATTTTTTACATCCTGTTCAGCGGTGCGGCCGGGCTGCTGGTGTATGCAGTACAGCAGCTGCGGAAGGGAGAGAAGAAGCCGTGATCTATGTAGAACTTTTCTGGAATTTCCTCATGATCGGTGCGTTGTCATTCGGCGGCGGCTACGGGATGATCTCGCTGGTGCGGGAAACGGTCTTAGGACGCGGCTGGCTGACGGAAGGCGAATTCCTCAGCTTCATTGCCGTGTCGGAATCCACACCCGGCCCGCTGGCCATCAATATGGCCACCTTCATCGGTGCTTCACAGGGCGGCTTCTGGGGCGCGCTGTGTGCCACGCTGGGGGTGGTGCTACCGTCTTTTGTGATCATTCTGCTCATTGCATCGGTACTGCAGAATTTGATGAAATATGCCGGTGTCAACGCAGTTCTTGGCGGCGTTCGTCCCTGTGTGGTGGCGATGATCCTGGCAACTGCAGTCAACATGGCGCTTTCTACGCTGGCCGGGTTTGCAGCGGACAAGGCAGGCATTGCACCGGATCTCCGTTCCATTGTGGTGTTCCTGCTGCTGTGGGGGCTGCATGCCCTTTGCCGCCGGAAAAAGGGCAAAGCACCATCGCCCATTGGGATGATCCTGCTCTCTGCAGGACTGGGGATCCTGTTCTGGGGAATATAAGAATAAGCATTGCACGCTGCCTGAGGGGCATCCTGCTTCTGATGACAGCTTCTGAAAAATGCGCCGGGAGGTTCCCAATAAACCTTTCCGGCGCATTTTGCTGCAAAAAAGCCGGGCACAGGAAAACTCATGGCTCCCTGTGCCCGGCTTCAGCTTTTATTGGAATTTAGGCGCTATGCGATCAAGCTGCAACGGAAGAAGCAGCCTCAGAAGAAGCAGCCTCAGAAGAAGCAGCCTCAGAAGAAGCAGCCTCAGAAGAAGCGGCCTCGCTGGAAGCAGCCTCAGAAGAAGAACCGTTCTCCTCTGCAACAGCGGAAGAAGCGCTCTCCTCGGCCTCAGCAGCAACAGAAGTGCTGGTAGAAGCAGCCTCGGAAGAGGATGCAGCAGTGGAGGAAGCAGAACCGCCGCAAGCGGTCATGCCAACAGCCAGAGCCAGAGCAACAACAGCAACACAAACATTCTTGAGTTTCATATCTAAAATCTCCTTGCCATACGCAAATGTATTTTGCAGAAGGCCCTACAGGAAGTGCCTTTCTGCAAGTGGATATTCTAGTCTTTTTTGCGAAAAAATCAAGAGTTTTTTTGGCTAAGAAGTGAGATTTCAATGATAATCTACGATTTTGTTATAATTTATCGCTAAAAGTCAAAGAGTTTTTGTTAAACTGATCGAAGCGCAGGGAGACTCAGGAAAGAATTTTTTACCGCGTTGTAATCACTTTGTAATTTCTTTCATTGTTTGTTCACTTAAATCAAGACGGGAATGCATGTTTCTTAAAGAGAAATAAAGAAATGCAAAAGTGAGGATGATGCGGCTCCGGAAACGGAAAAGAACCATTTGTCATATGACAGTTGACCTGCGGAGAAAGAAAAGATGGTAAACTTTGTGCAGCGAACCTGAACAAAAATATCAAAAAATGACAAGTGCTATTTGAAAGTGATTTTTATTGGACATAAAAAGCGGATAATACAGACAAAGCAGGGGATGAACGGGCTCCCTGAAAATAAAACATGTGTTTTGGAGGAAATAAAGATGAAGTACTATGTTACATTGACCGGACTCAACTACCGCTTCGGCACTCAGCCGTTTACAGTAGGCCAGAAGGTAAAACTGGTCAAGGAGCCGGAGAATGACTTTGACCACGAAGCCATCCGCGCAGAACTGCCGGGTCTGGGCAAGGTGGGTTATGTGGCCAACAGCACTCACACCGTGCTGGGCGACTGTTACAGCGCAGGCCGCATCTATGATAAGATCGGCGCTGCTGCCACCGCAAAGGTGAAGTATGTGCTTGCCAATGCGGTGGTATGCAGCGTAAAGGCGGCGGATATGGGGCAGGCTGGCCTGCCGCCGGTCGATCCAGCTACGGGTCTGCCCTTTGGCAACGAAGAAGATGCAATCGCATTCTGACAGAAAAGCCCATCACACTGTATTTTGTGTGACGGGCTTTTCTGCACCTTTTTGCTTCGGCGCACATACACCGGGCAAAGGGGGAATGTATCGTGAACCAGATCGTTTTCACTGCGTGGGTGCTGCTGTTCCCGGCGGCGTGCACTACACTGGGGGCAGCAGGCGTGTTTTTGCTGCGGCGGCAGTCGCGGCCCTGCACGCAGCGCATCCTGTGCGGCATGGCAGCAGGCATCATGCTGGCGGCCAGTGTGTGGAGCCTGCTGCTGCCTGCTATCCAGCGCGGACAGACTTTGCCGCTTCCGGCATGGATCCCATCGGCAGTGGGGCTTGTGCTGGGCGCAGTGGGCCTTTTGCAGGTGGAACAGTTTGCCGGGCAGCTGCTGGCAGGCGGGGCCGGGCACGGCGGACGTATGGTGCTGGCTGTAACATTGCACAACCTGCCCGAGGGTATGGTGGCGGGCCTTGCCGCTGCACTGGCATTGACCGGGGAGCCGGATGCCATCAGCGGTGCACTGGCGCTGAGCCTTGGCATCGGCCTGCAGAATATCCCGGAAGGTGCAGCAGTCAGCCTGCCGCTGGCCCATAACGGCCGCACCCGCAGTCAGGCGTTTTTTGCGGGAGCGGCTTCCGGGCTGGTAGAGCCGTTGGGGGCATTGCTTGCCTTTGCTCTGGCCGAATGGGTCAGTACTGCGCTGCCGTGGCTGCTCAGCGCGGCGGGGGGGCGGGTGGGGGGTCAAATAGGA
>OCAV01001811.1_pt1 | contig 12738 bp, 9 predicted proteins | sample 1538331 | NCBI WGS metagenome assembly OCAV01 (sample SAMEA2580297, study PRJEB22360) | human gut metagenome | biome: human gut; feature: human-associated habitat; material: faeces | place: Denmark | collected 2008/2010
CGCCACACCCACCTGAGCGTTCGCCGCCCGAAGCTTAAACTCCGCTTGACGCATGTCCGGTCGGCGCTCCAACAAAGAAGACGGTAAGCCGATCGGTAAGGCATCCGGCAAGTGCTGGTCGCTCAAGGAAAGACCACGGGGGATATCATCCGTATACTCGCCCAACAACGTGCTGAGGTCGCTTTCCTTGATCTTGATCTGACGCTCCAGCGAGGGGATCAAGGTCTCGGTACGGGCCAACTCCACTTGGGCTTGGTTGTAAGCCGTCTCGGAAGTAAGTCCGCCCTCATAGCGAAGCTTCGCCAAGCGAACACCCTCACGGCGTGCGTCCAAAGTTTGCTGTACGATCGACAACTCTTGGTCCAAGGCGCAAAGTTGATAATAATTGGCGGCAACCTCGGCGATGATGGTCAATCGCAAGGCACGTTGTCCTTCCACGGTCTCCATATAGGAAGCGATGGCTGCCTCATTCGCCCAGCGAAGGTTACCCCATAAATCTAATTCCCAAGACAAAGTCAGCTTCGCCCCAAATTCTGGATCGGGCTTTGGGTTATCCCCTCCATAATTCAAGCGTTCCTTTTGCGCATAGATATTCGCTCCCACCTCCGGCAGCATACTCGCGAAAGAGATCCGCTTGGCGGCGATCATCTCCTTCACCTTGGCGGCGGCGATCTTCATATCCTTATTATTATCCAGCGCCTTTCTGATCAGATCCTTCAAGGCCTCATCGGCGTAAAGGCTCTCCCATGGGATATTCTCCACGGATGCCGTATCGGTCGTATCCGTATAAGCCTCGATCCGGTCCGGCAGGTTCAACTCCGGACGTACGTACCGCTTTCCGATCTTGCAGGAAGAGAACGCCAGCATAGAAACGACGAAAGCGGCTATATAGAAATTCTTTGTCATCATAATTTTCCGTTTTTGTGTCTCTTTAAAATAGAGGTTACCACTTCTTTCTTTTGAGCGATACGTTCCATACGCATCTTTCCCTTTATCTTATAGATCAAAACAAAGAAGAAGGGAACCAACACGATACCTACCGTAATCGCCACCAGCATACCGAAGAACACGCCCGTACCGATACTATGGCGGGGAGCTGAGCCCCGGCCGCCGGCTCACCACCACTTGCCGGTAGGAAGCTGAGCCCGGTCCGCTGGCTAACACCATCGGAAGCATACCCAACACGAAGGCCAACGAGGTCATCAAGATCGGGCGGAAACGCATCTGGGCGGCATGGATAGCGGCTCTCACCACATCTACCCCGTTATCCACCTGTACCTTGGCGAACTCAACGATCAAGATAGCGTTCTTCGCCGCCAAACCGATCAAGGTTACCAGACCGATCTGATAATAAATATCGTTCTCCAACCCTGTCGCCCAGATGCCCAAGTAGGCGCCCAGCGTAGCTACCGGCAAGGAAAGCAATACGGCGATCGGCACGATCCAGCTCTCATACTGAGCCGCCAAGAACAAGAAGACAAACAAGAAGACCAACGCCAAGACAAAACCAGTCTGCCCACCGGCCTGTTTCTCTTGATAGGAAAGACCGCTCCACTCCAGACCGATATTCTCGGGCAGATGCTCCCTAGCGATCCGTTCCATCGCAGCCATCGCCTCACCCGTACTATATCCCGGAGCGGCTACGGCGTTGATCGAGGCCGTGGTGAACATATTGAAACGCTTGATCGTTCCCGGACCGGTCGTATATTGGGTCGTGCCCAAGGCAGTCAATGGAACCATCGCCCCATCCTTACTGCGGACGAAGAACAAATCCAGATTATCCCGGGTGGCCCGATAAGGCGCCTCCGCTTGGATATATACACGGTAAATACGGTTGAACATATTGAAGTCGTTCACGTACACGGAGCCTAGATAAGCCTTCATGGTCGAGAAGATATCAGACAACGGGATGCCGAGGAACTTCGCCTGATCACGGTCCACGTCGAAATACAACTGCGGGATCTCGCTCTGCATGGCGGAAGACACACCTTGAAGCTCAGGCGCTTGCGAAGCGTAATACAGGAAAGTATCCGTGGCACTTACCAGATTATCCCAGCTAGCGTCTCCCTTAGCCTCCAACTGCATCTCCAAGCCACCGCTCTCACCCAAACCCGGGATTACCGGTGGACGGTTCACATACGACTTAGCCTCGGGGTAATAGTAGAATTCCCGGCGGGCATCGGCCATCACGTCCTCTACCTTCATGCCGGAGGATTTACGCTCTTCCCACGGTTTCAAGATCACCGTCAGCGTGGCACGCCCTTGGTTCGTACCGACACGGGGACTGCTACCCGTTACATTCTGTACGTAGGCCACGGCCGGATGATGGTCGAGGAACTCGATCGCACGGTCGGTTACGGCACGTGTACGTTCCAAGGTAGTACCCTCGGGCATCTCCAGCTCTACAGTGAAGAACCCTTGATCCTCCTCCGGGATAAAGCTGGTAGGCAACATCCGGTTCAAGACAAAGATGGCCACCAGTACCATCCCGAACCCTGCCAAGATACGGCGGGGATTAGCGATAGAGATACGCAACAACTTCGTATATTTCTTATTTCCTTTCGCCAACCACAGATTGATCTTACGGAAAATAAACGCTTTCTTCTTATGAGACGGACGCAAGATGATGGCGCACATCGCCGGGCTCAACGTCAAGGCCACTACCGTGGACAACAGCACGGAAACCACGATCGTAACAGAGAACTGACGGTACAGCTGCCCCGTGATACCCCCCAAGAAACTCACCGGCACGAACACGGCAGCCAATACCATGGAGGTAGCGATCAAAGCACCAGACAATTCCCGCATCGCCTTATGCGTAGCCTCACGGGCAGTCACACGCTCCTCGGCCATGATACGCTCCACGTTCTCCACCACCACGATAGCGTCGTCCACCACGATACCGATCGCCAAGATCAATCCCAGCAAGGTTAGCATATTCAACGAGAAACCGAAGATCAACATGAAACCGAACGTACCGATCAAGGAGATCGGGACGGCGATCGTCGGGATCAAAGCCGCACGCCAATTCTGTAACGAGAGGAACACTACGAGAACGACCAAGAAAAGGGCCTCGAACAAGGTCTTATACACCTCGTGCACGGATTGTGAGATATACTCCGTCATATCGAACGGGAAATTATACTCCAAGCCTTCCGGGAAGTTCTTGCTGATATCCTTCATCGCCTCTTTCACCTTCGTGGCGACCTCCAGAGCGTTCGCCCCCGGCAACATATAGATACCCAAGATAGCGGCGTTCTTCCCATTGATCCCACTCTCCGTAGAATAAGAGGAAGCCTCCAGCGATACCCGGGCCACGTCGCTCATCCGGACGATCGAGCCATCCGGGTTTGCTCGCACCACGATATCCTCGAACTCCTTCACGGTAGACAAACGTCCCGGGGCCGTGATAGGCAAGGTGACATCCACATCCAGCACGGGCTGCTTACCCAGCTCGCCCGCCGCCGACTCCCGGTTCTGGTCTTTCAAGGCATCTTGCAAATCACTTACTGTCAATCCCATGTTGGCCAACCGATCCGGATATACCCAGATCTGCATACCGTAATAACGGCTACCGATATTCGATACACGACCTACGCCCGGGATACGGCGCAATACGTCCAACACGTTGATCGTGGCAAAATTACTCAGATAGATCTCATCGAACTTCGGATCGTCGGACATCAAGCTCAAGGTCATCAGCTGGCTAGGAGCCTGCTTCTCGATCGTGATACCATTTTGGATCACCTCGGCGGGCAAACGGCTCTCGGCCAGTTTCACACGGTTCTGGATCTCGACAGCCGCCAAGTCCGCATCGGCGGATACATCGAAGGTCACCGTAATATTCAAGCTACCCGAGTTCGAGCTACTACTTTGCATATAGATCATACCCGGCGTACCGTTCAGCTCCTGCTCGATCGGGGTAGCGACCGCTTGAGACACCGTCAAGGCGCTCGCTCCCGGATACGTGGCGCTGATCTTCACTACAGGGGGCGTAATCTGCGGATACTGGTCCACAGGCAACAATGCCAGTCCGATGATTCCGACAATCACGATCAGTATCGATAAGACGGTCGAAAAGACAGGACGGTCTATAAAGAATCCCGGTTTCATTGTTCTTCCTCCTCTCTAAGCGCTTGGATAGCCTTCTCGTCGCCGGCCTCTACCGCATGTACCTTCACGCCCGGCACCAATTTATGATAACCTTCTACCACTACTCGCTCGTTCTCGCCCAAGCCCCGTTCGATCACGACCTTGTTGCCGATCTCCGGGCCGGTCTGCACGAAACGCTTCTCGGCGATATCGTCCCTACGGATGATATAGATGAATGCACCTCCTTTCTCGATCGAGAGGGCTTTCCGGGGAACGACGATCGAACGCTCGCGGACATCCAGCAGGAGCTTCACCTTCGTGAACTGTCCGGGCAATAATTTCTGGTTCGGGTTGGATAGTTCCGCACGAACGCCAAACGTACCGGTCTTCGGGTCCACCAGCGGGTCGGCGAAGTCCACGATACCTTTTACCGGGTATTCCGAGTCGTCCGCCAAGGTAACCGTCACGGTAGGCTGCCAAGAACGGGTCGTATCCTGCTCGCCAAACTTCACGTTACGACGCTCGGCACGCAGGTAATCCAAGGCGGTCATCTTAAAATCGACCAATACCGTGTCACTTTTCACAACAGCCGCCAATTTCGAATTGACACCCGGGCCCACCAAAGCACCCACATCCACGAAACGCTCACTGATATACCCAGACAGCGGCGAGGTCACCACCGTATAGCTCAACTCCATCTCCGCTTGGTCTAGATCCGCCTTGCTCATGGCGATATTCGCCTCGGCATCTTCCAGGGCGGCTGTGGCGTTATCCAAATCCAGTTGGCTGGCGGCGTGTTGCTCGTACAACGGTTTCAGGCGTTCCACATCACGCCGGGCCTTGGCCGCTTGGGCTTGGCTTTTCTTCAGTTGGGCTTTCGCTTTCTCTACTCTAGCACGATATTTATCGGGATTAATCATAAACAGGGGCTCATTCTGCTTCACCCGTTTACCTTCCTCAAACAACATTTTCTCTAGGAATCCCTCCACACGGGCATGTACCTCGACAAAGCTGGCGGCACGGATACGTCCCACGTACTCGCCATAAATCTGCACGTCTTCTTTTGAGGGTTTGTCTACGATCACGATGGGCAATTGCTGCTCTTCCTTATGGCGGCAACCCGTCATCGCTACTACAAGGGCTATCAAGATAACCTGTACTTTTGCCAATCTTTTCCTGCTCATTCTACCTATATAAATTACTTATGTCACATTTGTTATGTAAAGAAAGAAAGAATCATTCCATTTTTCTCGAGGAGACCGATAATTAACATTACTTCACTTAATAACAAATCGTATAGCGTTTATGTTAACATTTATACTAAAATTAGGGTGTATCCAACCGGGGAATAAATCCACACCTACTGGGTAAGTCTACACTTTAAAAACAAAATCCTTTCGAATGAAACGTTTTCTCCATCCGAAAGGATTCCACATATATCAGATCTTTATCAATATCAATTATTATCGGTCAACCGACAACGCTTTCCACAAATTATCATCCGGCACGGGAGCGACAATTCGCACGTTCTCTTTTGAAACCGGATGGATAAACTCCGCGCTACGAGCGTGTAAGCTAATGCCCCCATCCTTATTGGAACGATCGAAACCATATTTCAGATCCCCCTTGATCGGACATCCCATCTTCGCCAACTGACAGCGGATCTGATGGTGCCGCCCCGTCTTCAAATCGATCTCCAACAGATAATAATTATCCGAATGGGCGATCAATTTATAACGCAGGATGGCTTTCTTGGCATTCGGCCGCTCGGTATCGTAAGCGTAACTCTTATTTTGCTTCTCGTTCCGCACCAGCCAATCCACCAACTCACCCTCATCCTGCGGGGGACGGTTCTTGACGATCGCCCAATACGTCTTGCGCACCTCACCGACACGAAACATCTCGTTCAAGCGAGAGAGGGCCTTGCTCGTCTTGGCGAAAATCACGACCCCGCTCACCGGACGATCCAGACGGTGCGTGACACCGACAAAGACGTTACCGGGCTTGCAATACTTCTCCTTCAGCCATGCCTTCAGCATCTCCGAGAGAGGCTTATCGCCCGTTTTGTCGCCTTGCACGATCTCACGGCAGGTCTTATCTACCGCTATAATATGATTATCCTCGTAAATAACCTCCATATTACATGTTCATACCGCCGTCAACCTGAATAACCTGACCGGATCCGGTGAGCATATCCGAAGCCAAGAAGGTAGCGATATTAGCCACATCCTCCACCGTACCGCCACGGCGCAAAGGAATCTTCTTGCACCACTCGGCACGTACCTCGTCAGACAACTGAGCGGTCATATCCGTGATGATAAATCCCGGGGCGATAGCGTTCGCACGAATGCCACGAGAACCCAACTCCTGAGCGACAGACTTAGCCAAGCCGATCATACCGGCCTTGGAAGCGGAGTAGTTAGCTTGTCCGGCGTTACCATGAACACCTACGACAGAAGACATATTGATAATGCTACCCGCACGTTGCTTCATCATGACCGGGGTACAAGCGTGGATAAAGTTGAAAGCGGACTTCAAGTTCACGTTCAACACAGCGTCCCATTGTCCCTCGCTCATACGCATCATCAAGCCGTCTTTCGTGATACCGGCGTTGTTCACCAAGATATCGATACGTCCGAAATCCTTCACGATCTCGGCAACGACGTTATGAGTCTCCTCAAAGTTAGCAGCGTTGGAAGCGTATCCTTTCGCCTTTACACCCAAGGCCTCGATCTCAGCCTGTGTAGCCAAGCCATTCTCATCGATCACTAGATCCGTGAAAGCGATGTTAGCGCCCTCTTGGGCAAACTTCAAGGCGATAGCCTTACCAATACCACGAGCGGCACCCGTTACGACAGCCACTTTACCTTCTAATAGTTTCATATTACTCAAATTTTTTAATATCAATGTTTAATCAAGCAAGCTCCCGTTGAATAGCCACCGCCGAATACCGTGATAGCGATCAAGTCGTCTTTCTTGAAATTCTTATCGTTCTGGGCATATACCAAGGCCGAGCTTACGGAACCCGTATTTCCCAGCTCCTCGATATTGTGTAAAAATTTCTCGTCCGGCAAGTTCAATTGCTTGGCGATATTCGCCATGATACGCATATTCGCCTGATGGCCGATGAAATAAGTAAGGTTATCCAGCGTATAACCGTTCTTCTCCAACAAATGAAGGACATTCTTAGGCATATAGGTACAAGCTTGGATAAATACGTCACGCCCCTCCGGCATCAAGATACCGCCGTCACGAGGACGCAAGTGAACCGCCTCCATCGCTTTCGACAAATGGCCGAGACCTTGCGTGTAAACCTCTACGATCTCGGCGTCGCCCTCACCGATCCGCTCCTTGGAGATAAAGAAAGCGGCGGCGGCATCACCCCATAAATGGCCCGCCTTCGGGTCTCATTATAATAAGCGGAGTTCTTATCAGCGGAAAGCACCAAAGCCTTGGAAGCCTTCCCCATGGCGAAATATCCCTCCACAACCTCCAAGGCGTTCAAGAAAGAAGAACAAGCCGAGGATAGATATAAAGCTTTCGCGTCAGCGATAGTATACTCATGTTGAACCGTATGCGCGGCCGTCGCAACCGTATCATAGGGAGAATACGAAGCGGAGACGATCAAGTCTACCTCCGTGATATCGTAAGGCAATTTGGGAAGAGCGTCCTTCACGGCCTCAAGGCTCATGGTATTGATATTCTCTTCCTCTTTCGCTTTCGAGCGGGTATGAATGCCCGTCCGTTGCTCAATCCACTCACTCGTCAACCCGTTTAATTCAAGAAAATGTTGGTTATCTACCCGTTCTTCAGGCACATAAAACCCTGTCGCATTAATAAACATCCTTAGTGTCTTTGATTTACTTAATCTTTATTCCGTTGAATATTAAATTCATAACATTGTCTCTACGTTTAATCCGCTGGCTGATATTATCACCCATGATCCCCCGGATATAGGGCACCTCCAGCCCTTTCAAGGCATGATGGAGCACGAGGGCGGTAATGTCCGTGTCCGGCATGCTGAATATACCCTCCTTCACGCCATCGTCCAATATTCCCTTTATGATCTCCACTTCCCGAAGGTCGAAGCTCTTGCGTACCTTCTCTACCCGCCATATATCACGGAAGAAGGTAGCCCGCAACGTACCGTTCCGAAACACCAACGCCTTTACAGCGTCCAAGCGGCTATAGATAAACGTCAGCAGCTTCTCGTCCGCCGGCAGATCCTTGCTGGCCACGACGATCTTTTTCTTATGAAGCTGGTCCAGCTCCGACTCCACTACCGCCAAATAGATCTCGTTCTTGCTTTTAAAGTACGTATAAAGCGTACGTCTCCCCTTACGAGATGCCTGTGCAATATCGTTCATCGTCGTGTTATCAACCCCCATGCGGGCAAACAATTGTCTGGCCACATCCACCAACATGTCACGTGTTTTAGAAACTGTCATCGGCATTGTATTGCACATTTTGATTAAAACTGTGCGCAAAGTACTTAAAAAAGATCGTATCTACCAAGTATATTAAAAAAAACTTGCAATAAATTTGTTTTGTAAGAAAATATCCCTACCTTTGCACTCGCAATCAAGAAATGATAGCAACTATATCGCGGAGTGGAGCAGTGGTAGCTCGTTGGGCTCATAACCCAAAGGTCGTAAGTTCGAGTCTTGCCTCCGCAACTAAGAAAAGCCTTCCGGTCTGTGACCAGAAGGCTTTTCTTTTTTCGTAACCCAATGGTTTACGGGGTGGGAATCATTGAGTTTTTCCCGTAATCCATTGACTTACGTACCGTAAACCATTCGCTTAAGCCCAACAAGTCATAGGCTTACGTCCGGGGGCTCTTATTGGTTTCCCGGACGTAGGTCCTACAGTTCCTATCTCAAGGCAGGCAAGATATATTTCCATATCAAGTTGATCTCGGCCTGCATATCGCCGATATTCGCGGTCATGGCGATTACCGCATCTTGCTCGGGCAATATAATAATGTATTGTCCATTGGCTCCATCGGCACGAACGGCGTTATGGCGGCAACGCCACATCTGGTAACCGTAGCCTTGCAACCAGTCGCTATCTTTCGGCTTCATCTTCAAGTTCTCCGGTCTCATACCAGCGGGCAAAGAGGCTATCTTGGAGGTGGTGGCTTCCTCTATCCAGCTTTCGAGAAGCAATTGCTTATCGTTCCATTTTCCCTTTTGCAGGAAAAACTGACCCATTTTCGCTAGATCCTCGGTCTTGAGATACAAACCCCAACCGCCGCAATTGATGCCTTGGGGACTCTCTTCCCAAGTAGCGCCGACAATACCCAGCGGACGGAACAGGCGTGGATAGAGATAATTGATCACCTTCTCCCCCGTCACCTTCTGGATGATAGCGGAAAGCATATACGTGCCGAGACTGTTGTATACGAAATAGGTTCCCGGTTTATGTACCAACGGCGCCGAGAGGAAAATCTTTACCCAATCGGCCTTCTCGTTCCCCTCCTGCCGTACTAAAGCGGTGGGATCGACATCATGGCCGGAGGACATGGTCAATAGGTGACGTATCTCCAGCTCTTTCAAGTAAGGGCTTACCTCGGCCGGTAATTGGTCGGGGAAGAAGGAGATCACCTTGTCCGTGACCTTCAATTTACCCTCCGCGACGGCAAAACCGATAGCCGTAGCCGTAAAGGTCTTGCTAACGGAGTTCAAGATATGCGGCGTATGGCGGTCGCCCTCACCCAGCCATTGCTCCTTTACGACCTTTCCATGCTGGAGGATCATGATACTATGTAAGTCTTGATCCGCCTTTTTCACCGCCCGCAGGTAATTGCCAAACGCCTTATCCAAGGCTTTCGAGGCTTCCGCACGAGGAAGTTCCTTGGTCAGGTCGTTATAGCTGATCAAGTCTATGTTCTTATCCTTCAAGGCTTGCTTCACCTTCGGACTGGTAAAAAGATCGGTCACGCCTTGACGGTCCATCGCCACGTTCTCGTAGCCGATATGCCCGACGGTTTTCATCTCCTCGTTATCCAAGGCCGGGTGATCCAAGAACATATAGCGTTTACCGGGTTCCAGCTTATCCAACATCCGGATGAAACTGGCCTCCTTCTCGGCCGGGGTCTTGGAGGCTCCATCATACCCGGAATAGGTGAAATCATATTCCTGCATCGCCTCTACCCGATCCACGACCGGCAGATGATATTCCTCGGACAAGCGGCGCATCAGCTTCACCACCTCCGGATCGAAACCGGTCGATCCCATATGGCCGGAGATATGGCTGATCTGGGGAATGTTCTTCAAGGCCATCTCTATCTGGGCCCGGGCCTCCTGCTCGATCTCGGCCAAGCTCCATGTATTCTCCAGAATGGCCAGACCCGGGTAGGCGGAATTCGGAGACATCATCGGCAAGAAATAGCCATTGCTATCGGTCAAGCTGGGACAATGCGTCAGCGGACGCCATTTCACGTTATCCCATTCGCTGGTAAACGTCAGGTGAAGCCCGACATCTATCCCCGGGTTCTCCCTCAACAGCCGGGCGGCCTCGGGGAACCACGAGGTGACAACCATAACCTCTATACAGGTCTCCACCCCATTCTTATACCCTTCCATACACGCTATATTGGCGGAACGGAACGACCCCATGTCATCCGCACGGATGATCAGGCGGGGATTCGTGGCTGGCTGGCTGAATGCCGGCCACGTAGCGGCGAACAACAGGCAGCCGCAAAGGATTCTTTTTACATTTGAAGTCTTCATGATATTGATAAATAAGTAACATCTTTTCTATACTTGGGGATGGACCACACAAAAGGTGCCGGAAGATTTGCTCACCAACTTATCGTCGCAATAAATCTCGCACTCACAAAAATGTATATTCCGTCCCGCCTTGATCACGGTACCCTTGGCGATCAGCTCATTACCCCAAGCGGCCCGTAAGAAAGACATTTTCAATTCTGCCGTCAGCACGTCTTTCTCCAGCGGGGTCATCGTATAGGCGGCGAAACCGGCGATCGTATCCGCCAAAGCAGCCAAGACACCCCCATGCGTCACGCCGCTATATTGTCTCTGCTCGTCATGCAAGGGCATATGCGCCTCCACACGACCTTCCTCGATAACCGTGAAGTCGATCCCCAGAAAATTCACATAAGGATTCGTCTTCGCACGGTTAATCAACTTTTCTTTTATTCTCTCATCCATATCTTTTCTATTAACGAACCGTTATCTTACAATCATCCAGATTATCGATAATGGCGAGGCTCTCCACACGTATGCCCTTTTCACGCAGCAGATTCCCGCCATCTTGAAACGCCTTCTCTATAATAAAACCCATACCCTCAATCACGGCTCCCGATTGCTCCGCCAACTCGACCATTCCCATAGCGGCGTTTCCGTAAGCCAAGAAATCATCGATAAACAGGATATGATCCTCCGGAGTCAGGAAATTATTGCTGATACATACCGTATAGTCACGATCCTTCGTGAAGGAATGGACCACGGTAGAGAGCATGTTCTCCATCGTCTTCGGTTTCTTCTTCTTTACGAAGACCACCGGCAGTTGCATGATATAACCCACCATAATGGCCGGGGCGATACCGCTCGCCTCGATGGTCACGATCTTGTTAATCTTACGATCTTGAAAGCGACGGATAAATTCCTCGGCGATCTTATACATCAACATCGGGTCCATTTGATGGTTGATAAAACTATCCACTTTAAGGATACCGCCGGGATAACAGCGGCCGTCTTGCAAGATGCGTTGCTTCAATAATTCCATAATTTGTTATTCTGTTTGATCTTCTTTTACACGTATAAATAAATTTGCCAGAATGGCCGTCAAGCCACCCGTCGTTATGCCGGATGAGAAAATGCCACGGATCACTTGAGGAGCGGCCCCTAAAATATCCGGCATCAGCTCCACCCCCAGCCCCAAGGACAAACTAACCGCCAACACCAACGTGGCCTTCCGGTTGATATCTTGGGCGGCGATAATACGGATACCTGCCGCCGCCACCGTACCGAACATCAGCAGGGTAGCTCCTCCCAGTACCGGATCGGGCATCAAGGAGAAGATAACGCCGACAACCGGGAATAATCCCAACAGGATCAGCATACCCGCGATATAATACCCTACGTACCGGCTGGCGACTCCCGTCAGCTGGATGATCCCGTTATTCTGGGCGAAGATAGAGTTCGGGAAAGAGTTAAAAACACCGGAGATAAACGAGTTCACCCCATCCGCCAGCACCCCGCCGGAGACTCGCTTCAGGTACCCTTCTCCCTCGATCGATTTTCCCGATATCATCGAGTTGGCCGTAATATCCCCCGTAGCCTCGATCGCCGTGATCAGATAGATCAATGCGATCGCCACGAATGAAGAGATATTAAAATCCAATCCATATTTGAAAGGAACCGGGATATTAAACCCTCTCAGGTTTTGCGAGGAGACAGCCTCCATATCCACCATCCCCATGGCGAAAGCGATCGCGTAACCGATACACAACCCCAGTACGATGGAACTCATCCGCAAGTACTTGTTCTTACAACGATTGAAGAACAAGACACTCAACAAGACGCACACAGCTACCCCAATATTACGCAAACTACCGAACGTACCGTTATCCATAGCCGTATACCCCCCGCCGCAAGCGACCACTCCTACCTTGATCAAGCT
>OCAV01001854.1_pt1 | contig 12506 bp, 14 predicted proteins | sample 1538331 | NCBI WGS metagenome assembly OCAV01 (sample SAMEA2580297, study PRJEB22360) | human gut metagenome | biome: human gut; feature: human-associated habitat; material: faeces | place: Denmark | collected 2008/2010
TTGGCGATACAAAAAAAACCGGGCCCGGCGGCTAGATATCCCAGCCGTTGTGCAAGACATTTTTCCGGCCGTATTCAGCACTCAGCGATACGCCGGTATTGTTAAAATCACCGGTGATCTTATTATTTTTCGTATCGTACACCTTAAAATCATTCTCCAGATTACTGACTTTAAACACCACATCCAAATAATGCCCTTTACTGCCGCTTTCCGTATTATAGAAACTGATCGCCTTGCTGCTGTTGTCGCCGCTGCCACGATTGTAACTGCTGTCGCCGTCAACATAGCTCACCGCCGCCCCCTGATAACGTATCTTGTCGTCAGTATTTTTAGTTATGGTATCGTAACCCAGCTCGTAAGAAGTATACTTGTTTTCAAAATCAAATTTTCCGTCACGGCCGATTTTTGTTCCCCGCAGCCGGAACCAGGCCCCCTGGGCTTCTTCGCCATTATGCCGCAGCTCACCCATACGCTGCAGCAGCTTGTCGTTTTCTGTCCGCCACGTGTGATAGTTCAGCGCATTGGCTGCAAGGATCGTATCCGTACTGGTAGTAGGCTGATCAATATTCGTTACCTGCTTCAAATACCAGTCCTTAGTATAATTACCACTCGTATCGGCAGTATCCTGATGATCCAGCTCATAACGCTTCCAGTACAGCGTCCCCTCACCATCTACAGCGGCAAAACTGCCGTTATGGTTATTGACAGTCGCCAGCACCGTACCGACGCCTTCTTCCCCTACAGGCGTATAACCATTGACCTCGTACAAATCAATATACTGCGTCCCAGTCAACGTATCGGTAACATACAGCTTGTCGCTGTTCAACGAATTCTGACTGGCATCGATATCCATTTTGATAACGCCGTTCTCACCGCTGAGATTATCTACCGTCAAAGTGCTGAAAGTATTACTGTCGTGAGTCATATCCACTATCGAATTATCGTTATGCAAATGCGTCAGGTTAGAATCACCAGTCACCTTCCAATAGGAAGCCTCCTCCAGCGAAATATTAGTTTTAGCTGTACTGGCAGTGCTTATCCAGCCCTCGATAAACGATCCGCTATTAGCAGTAAGATCAACTATGCCGCCACTGTTATTAAGGATATTGCCGTAAATATTATATTTGCCCGCATTACCCACCACGCTGCCGTTATTATAAGTATAAATAGCATAACTCGCAGTACCGCCCTCAGTCGCACTGATAACAGCTCCATTTAATACAGCCTCGCTGCCAGTGCCTTGCGCCAACACACCTGCTGCCCATTGGCTTCCATCATCCGCACTGACGTTAATAACAAGATCCTTAGCTGCCTCAAACTTCCCTTTATTAAATACAAATACTCCCAACGCCACGCCATCCCTGCTGTTAGCAATGATAGAAGCATTTTCCCCCAAAGTAACCTTAGCGTCGTTAAAACCAACCTCGACTCCTCTGGTATCCTTTCCGCCTGTAACAAATAACCTCAACCCATCACCAACAGAAATAGTAGCTCCGTCATAAGAATCGATACCATAAGTCCAGCCAGTTCCCGCATTGATAACATTCAACTCTAAATTATCGCCAACTTCAATAATACCTGAATCCATTGTCGCATTATCACCGGCATACATACCCTTCATCACATTAGGCTGATTATTGGAATCCAGACCGCTGACATTACCGGAAACAGTGATTTTAGAATCATCACCGATTTTTACAACTCCGGAAGCATATGTCTTAATACCATAAACATCCAGATTATGTACCGTTCCTGAAGTATCAATAAAATTCATCTCGATCTGCTTCAGGTCAATCGTGCTGTTATAGCCAAAAATACCAATAGAATCGTAGCCACTGTTTGTAGAGTTGGCAAAACCATTAATATCCAGCTTGATAGCACCGCTATTATAAATAAAATCATTACCACTGGCATAAATGCCCTTCGTAACATGGCTAATGCTGCTGGAGTCGATAGACGCTATTCCCCCAAGCGCCTCCAACTCACTTACTGTCGAAAATGGCTGATCGACACCTTCAGCAGCCCAAACCACATTATTTAATGACATTGCTAAAACGCTTGCCAAGACTGCTTTTTTAATTACATCTTTTTTCCTTTTCATAGTTTAACCCTCTCCTTTACAATTGCTCTTGGTTTTTCATTCGCTTATGCAAATCAACTAAAACCATAGATACTTCGCTTATAGTATAATAAATTAACTGCTTTAACAAGTTATTCTCATCAGTTTATCACTTCATTTCTGAATTATCACAGCAATTTTTGTGTGATAAAGATGCTTTAACCGTTCTTCACCTTTAATACTTTTCGTTTTTAACAAAATTATTACCACTAAAAGATTGTAAATATAACTGTTAAGTTATAATAAGTTACGCATAATAAAATAATTAAAAAAAGCACAGACCAATATAGTCTGTGCTTTTATAATCTTCTCAAATCTAAATACTGCAATAAAGAAACGATATCTTTATCAAAACCATAAATCAAAATTCAAACCTTACTCCTACATTTACCTGCCATTTCTTTTGGATATCGGCGCCAAAGCTCCGTTCGATATCGCCGTATAAATGACTGCTGTTGCCCAGCTTGATATTACCACCCAAACCAAGCTCAAACCAGGTATCGCCATAATCCTGCGACTCACTCAATGTTTCACCATTGCCCGCCAGCATCATGACATCACGGTTACCACCAAACTCATGCAGCATATTCACTTTAAGATATACATCGTTGCCTGACGCATCTTTTTTGCCTGCTACTACGCCCAAACGTCCAATGCAGCTGTTTACACCGCCCATATAAACATTATTGCCACGATCAGTCGTGTAGCTGCTGCTGCCTAAACGCCCTATGATAAGCTGGGCCTGCGGTTCGATAAAAGTCCCCTGTGCTTTATTCAGCTCTATGGTTTTTCCGTATTCCACACTCAGGCTATACGCATGGCTTTTTGCCTTGGCCTTATCCGGATAATCGCCATAGGATCTGATGTCCGTATCAAACTGTCCGAAGCGAGCCACTACATCTGTATAGCTGCTGTTATCCCCATGCCAGGTTCCATAAATACTGCCTGCAAAAAGCTTGTCTTTACCGCTGCCATAACTGTAACTCGTATGTCCGCTGCCGGTTTCAACAGCAAAGCCATAAATGCTTTTGGCATTGGCTGCCTTATCATAACCAAGCTGATACATATTAAAGCTGCCGTCAAAATTACCGCTGCCAAACTTCCCGCCGCTGTATCGTGCCCAGATACCGTCATCGTCAGTTTCATTAGTATGCAACCGCAGCTCGCCAAAACGTTTCCGCAGGCTGTCGTTAGTATTGCGCCACAAGGCATAACTGCTATCAACCGCATCCAGCAAAACCTGCGAATCATTATTCACTGCTTTAGCTATTTTCGTTAAATACCATTGATCTTTGGTTCCCTGCGAGCCATCTGTCAACGTAACATTTTCACCATTTTCAAGCGTCGGTGTCACATCCCACAAGCCGCCGGCATTAAGGTTTTTGCCTACAAAATTTACATTTTGGCTGGCATCGGTTATTAAAAGTAAATTCTTAGCACCGGTAACCGTATGCCCATTGACCAGACTGGCATCTTTGACCTGTACATAGGTGGTGCCGGCTGCCGAACTAGTAATATTCACCTTATCGCCGGTTTCAGCAGCAAGGTCGGTATCCATTATAAAGTTACCGCCAGTACCACTGTAATCAGTAATAGCTAATTTTGTTGCAGCTGTATCGTCAAAAGTCATATCTACTGTAGCGCCATTGTTTACCATAAGACTAGCAACTGAATTGCCTAAATCAAATTTTGATAATCGCCAAAGCGAACTATTATCCAAGTTCACGACAGCATTGCCACCATTTTGCGAAAAAATAAAACCTTCTAAAACAGAATCTGCTCTATCTAAAGTCAGGTTCAGATTACCATTGTCTACAGTAATGCCGCCTTTTATGACCACCTGCTTGCCGCCGGACTGATTGATATTGATCGTACCATTATCTTTTATACTAATAGCCTTATTATACTCATAAGTATCCTTACTGTTATCCTTATTGATAAAAACAGCATTTTCAAAGTCTATCCTTGCACTATCGCGCGCAACAACTGCATTACCCGCAGTTCCGGTTGCAAAAGATATATCTGCCACACCTTTTATTTTTGCTGTAGAACCTTTCTTCTGAACCCATAACCCACCTTTGGAATTTGTACCTGACACATTTATTTTCAATGAATCATCCATTTCAATTTTCCCGCCCGTAGAAACCATAATACCGATATTAGACCCGATATCGCCGCTCACTTTGACAGACAAAGCCCCTTCAAACAAGGCACTGCTGTTTTGCTGGATCATTATCCCATTATTCCCAGTCTGCATATTTCCGCCAACTGTTTCGATAGATACTCTATCCTTAGCATGGAACAGACTCTTATTTCCAGTCATATATATTCCAAAAACCTTATTATGAGTTGCGCTGGCATAAACATCCACCGCATGGTCAAAATTCACAACGCCGGCAGCTACACAATATATTGCAGCATGATTATCATTTGTATCTAAGTCCGTACTCGTACAGGTCAGTTTAGTATAGTCATTTTTAAAATTTATCGTACTGCCAGTAGTATTTCCGTTAGCCAATATCCCGTTTACACAATCCCCATCTGCTGTAGATCCCGAAAAAAATATATTCTTACCGGTAAAATCTAAATTAGCACCGGCATAAACGTAGGTGATATAATAGCCTTCCTTGATTTTTTTACCATTACCAAGTATATTCAGGTTCCCATCCGCATTGATTGTGATGTTTTCGCCCGGCTGTAAACGAATCCCCGCTCCATCATTCAAGTTCTTATTTATAGTATGGTTATCTGGAAAGTTTAGCTTTGTACCTGTAGCTACATTTTGTCCATCCACCATAACAGCTTCTGCTATCGGGAGCGCAGATGTCCCCCCCAGATATACACACGATATTGTCAGCAACGATATCATTACCTTTTTGCTTAAAACTCTCTTATTCATCTTCTTTCACTTCCCTTTCATCTCTTTTCTTTAGGATTAGGCCTTTGTTTATAACAGGAATAACTGCAGTAATACTGCCGTTTTCTTCCTACCAGCGCTGTGTAAACGTGATGAGTTTTATTGCAGCCAAATTCACGACCGCAGAGCGGACAGGTAACAGTTAATCCTCTAAATACTGTTTTATTATCCTTGTATACCGCATTCTTATAAATCTCGCTATACATCTGAAGCAGCTCCTTTAAAATTACTCGCTGCAGCGTACGAGCTTATATCTTTTGACTTTTTCTTTCTTTTTACCCAACTCATCGTAATTTTCAGGATCAACGAGTTCATCCAGTGTGCAGTCAAAGATCCTTTTTAACTTTAATAATGCCTTTAAACTCAGCATTACTCTGCCATTTTCGGCGTTGCTTAAATGTGTTTGCGATATACCCAGCTGCTCGGCTAACTTCGTCTGATGTATACGCCGCTTGATCCTTCTGATTTTTATTGCTTCACCAATTTTTAATAAATCCAAGCCTTCCATTTTTCACCTCTTCCACTATATATTTTTCTTCTTTTGCAAAAGTTATTTTGCTGTTTTCTGCATTTTTTTCAATTATTTAATATTTTCTTTTATTATACAAATATTACCATATTCGTCCCCCCCCGCAAGACATTTTTGTTCGCTTTTTTAAAAAAATTGTTTAATGGTCTTGCAACTGGTAATTTTTAGGTGTATAATACAAAACATAAAAGATAAGGCGACGCTTACCTTTAGGTTTGCGTCGCCTTATCTTTTTTTGTCTAACTTAAAATAGTGCCGGTTATAGCTCGTCGCGCCCTAGCCGCAATCAGTTCACAGTACGTTCTTTGACAATGGCACTGCTCAGCTCGTGCAGGCAGTCGCCCAGCTTGTCCAGCCGCTGCTCCATACGCAGCAGCAGGTACCAGCTCAATACTATCGGGAAGCCAAAATTGCCTATTGCTGTAAATAATTCCTGGGCTTCCACTAAGCAAGCACATCAATAGTAACTGTTTTGATGCGGGCTTCTGTAAATTCTGTCAGTTCCAGACCGCCGCTGGTCAGTACGTTGGCGGCTATGATCTTGTCGGCTGCCGTTTTTGCTTCAGCAAAGGGGCAAAAGATGAGCGGGTCGGCGATGCTTAAGGTTTTTTTAGCTCCGTCGCTTTTGGTGAAGATGAGTTCTAAGGTTTTTTCCATGGTGTGTGCTCCTTTTTTGTAGGTTTTCGGCCTACTTTATTTTTTTGTGTTTTTCAGGGTTTTTGCTTTAAAACCGGGTTAAATGCGCTTTTTTGAAGCAGGGTTATTTTTTTTTGCTGTTTTTCATCTTTTGACTCAACTTTTAGAGTGTTTTAAAGATTTTTTTCTTTTTAGACTTTACTTTTAGAGTGTTTTATTTTTAGACTTTCTTTAAAAGAGTTTTGCTATACAGCTTTCTTCTAAAGAAAGGGCTAATAAAAAAATCTAAAGCCTAAATATGAACATCAAAAATAACTTACTGCCAGGCAGATGATCTACAATATCATTCCGCCTGAGCCAGCTCGGCCTTTTCCGTAACGTAGACGTTGACCACCTCGTGGCTCATCAGCTCGTTCATGGCATTGGCCACAGCAAGGCATTTGTCGTCGGCGGCATCCAGCTTGACGCTGCCGACAGATACGGATTTGACCTGCGCTGCCCCCAGCGCATTGACGCCGTTTTCGACGCCCAGGGATAGTTTGTAGGATGTTGCTGTTTTGGTTGTTGTTGGCATAATAATCGCTCCTCTTTTTATTGGTTATTAGCTTTGTAATTGCGGCACTCCTGCCGTCAGTTAAGGCGGTTGTAATACCACAAGGCTTTGCCCCGCAGTACCAGTCCGCCGTAGCGCAGCACTCCGTCGCCGGGTGAATCGCGCATATACCACAGATCCCAGCGTGTTTCGACGTCGCCGCTGTAGGGGCCGTAGCCATCCAGCAGCGCTGCTTCGCAGTGGGTCATAACATTTGAAGGCTGCAGGCTCAGTTCCAGCCCTTTGGCAAGAACGGCAACTACCTGTGCCAGTTTGTCTGTCTGCGCTGCTGTTGGGGAAAACTGTCCCAGGTCGGCATCATAGCCGTGGTTGGCCTGCGCCCCCAGCCCGCAGCACAGGGCGATCCCAATACTGCTTCTGTTGCGTTTCCAGGTATGGCTTTTCTGTTCGGTCAGGCTGCTGCAAGTGCAGTAAATGGTGCCGTCGGCGTCGATATTAAGATGGTAATCGTCATAGACCTGCCCATAGCGGCCTGCCGTCCAGTGCAGATAGATCTGCGCGATACGGTATTTGGCTTCCTGCGCCATAACAGTGACTTGTGTCAGTGATAGCTGTTGCGGTGATGATACGAGCATATAGTGTTCCTCCCTTTGTGTTTTGAGCGGCTGTTTAAATTCGCTTCATTGCCCCTCACTATATATAGGGCAGGCAGACACCCGAAAAACATACAAAGCAAATCAATTTTTCATTTATTTTTTATAAAATATTCGTAAAATGTGTCATTGCTGGTCCTGGCAGAGTTTTTTATGGCTGAGACTTTTTTTAATATTTTTTTGGGAGTTGTATGTTTTTTGCCCTTTTCGCTGCCCTATATATAGTGAGAGGCTCTACCTTTTCTTTTATTAAATTTTCTTTTGGCGCTTACGTTAGCGTTCTAACGCAGGTTAAACGTTTGGGTTTAGCAATTATCTCTTACGTAATCCTGAATAAAACCAGTAAGAATTGTTAAGTTAGTTTTATAGTACTGCTAACTTAGTAAGCAAAAGATAAAGGCACTCCAATTTTACTCACGAAAGGGACAGTACAAATGACAAAAATTAAAAAAATCTCCCAACCAATACCAGAGGATACTTTAAAAAGACGTTTGTTTTATCTGCTGACAAACTGCCCGTTATTGACTGGCTGTAGCTGCAAGGCAGCATCAGGCCGGACGAAAGTGCGTACTGCAGCCATGCCGGCTGACGATACAGATTTGGTAAGTCTGCATATAACCCTGCCTTACAAAATGCGCCGCGAAGCACTGGCAGCCGGTATCAACTGCAGTGAATTGATGCGCAAAGCTTTAAAACGCCGCTTAAAGAAGGAGTGCCGTTTTTAGTATGTCCAGCTTTACACGGGCTGAATCTGACTGGCTGCGGCCGCCTGAATATGACGACAGGGCAGTTTACGAATGCTGTCTGTGTGGTGAGGGAATCTGTGCAGGCGAGGAATATTTGGAAACCGGCGAGGGTATGGTATGCCCCACTTGCCTTGACGATTTGACGGTACGAGAATTTGCCAGCACTGTTTTGAGATTGACTACTACTATTGCTTGTACAGACTAAGGAGCTGTTTTTTTGATAAAAGGATCTGCAAAACGCAAATATGATCTCCCTGATTTTGAAGCTTTATTAAAAGACGCCAAGAATGGCAGTGAGCCGGCGCTGCTAAAATTTTTACAGTGCTTTGAAGGTCTGGCTGTAAAGCTGTCCCGTCAAAGTGTCTGTACAGACAGACTGGGCGAAGATGCCCTGCAAATAGCTAATCTGGGGATTTTAAAAGCTGTACGTGATTGGCAGGAAGGCGACGATATTTACCGGGTCGCGGCTTTTGTCACTAATAAAATACGTACGGAGCTGCATACAGCGATCAGACGGCAGCAGTCGGTAGAAGCAATGGAAAGCGGCAGCAGCCAGGATGCCTCTGTGAAGCTTGATGCCCAGAGCTATCGTGCTTTCCAGTTATCGCAGCAAAACAGGCTACGTTTATGGCTGGTACGGGAATGCCTGCCGCTGCTGTCACACCAGCAGACTAAAGTCATTAAGGGTTTACTGGAAGGAAAAACAGTGCTGCTGATCGGCCGCGAGCTGCATCTGGATACGCGTACAATAAGTTTACATCGCAGCAGAGCAATCAAAAAATTACGCCTGCTTTTGGGAGTAACAGCGTGACAGAACTTACAGGCTATCGGCATATTACTGAGGCTATCGAACGCTGGCGGGCCTCCGGATTATATGTTCCCTGCGATTCGGCTGAAAGCCGTAGACGGCTGCAGCAGGTGTGGCTGGAACGCTATAAAAAAACTGATGCCGATTCGTTTATGGAATGTGTAAAAGTTTTGTCGGCCGGTACTCATTTCCCCCGCCTGTACGATATGGATCTGGCGCTGGCAGAGGTGCGGGCGCAGCAGAAGCGACAGGCCAAGATCACTGCCGCACAGTCAGTTACTTTGGCAGGCAGGTCCGAATACGATAAGGAAAACAGCAAACGGCGGCTAAACGAAATCATCAGGCATTTGGAAAACAGATATTCAATAACAGAAACTAAAACGGACTTATAATTATAAAAAACACCGGATAGACTATCTATCCGGTGTTTTTTATAATTTAATTGATTCCCTTTATTGCAATTTTGCTTTTAATGTTTCGATTTCACGGCTTTGCGCTTCTAATTTCATCAATAACAGCTGGATTTTTTCTTCCTGAGCTTTTAAGGAAGTATCGACTTCACGGCGTGTGTAAATAATATCACGTTTTGGTACTTCGCCTTTTTTAGTGCGGTCTAAAGCAAAGTTTACACCAATATTACCCATTTTTTTACCGCCCTGGGTTATACCCATCCCCAGCGAAAACATTACTTCCTGATTTGGTGCATAAAATCCGCCGACGGCCAAAGCGTTTTTGCCATCATATGACCCCATTGCCATCGCCAGTTCACCTTTGTTACCATCCTGGAAGCGTGGGTGCAGACCTGCCATTGCCGCTGATAATGCGCCAACGCTGTCTATTTCTTCTCCAAAACGGCTGATATCGTTACTGAGTCCCTGGATATCCTGTTTTACCTGATATAACTGGCTGCCGTTTACAGCGTCTGTTGAGGTCGCATCGACACGTCCGGGAGCAACATTACTGATCGTTTTGTTATTGGCATTGATACCGTTGCTATCGATGTAGGTTTCGTTGCCGACCTTATATTCTTTGGCTTCGATGCTGTTTAAGCTTATATCATCTTTTAAAGATACTTTATAATCGTTGTTGCCCAGTTTATCTATCTGGATATTTTCACCGGCGCTTAAATCTACACTGCCAACAGTTCCAAGAGTATCCATGACTGATTTTAACTGTTCTTCAGTTGCAGCACGACCAGTTGTTGCAAAATCAGCGCTGTTCAAAGTCGTATTGGTAAGACCTGTTATTTCACCGATTTTATTGCCGTTATCAGTGCTCCCTTCTATAGTGACATTACCAACTTGGACTTTGTCTTCTAAACTTACTTTGTATTTTACAGGATCACCTTCCTGAGCAACATTTTCTACCTTCACACCGCTGTTGCTGTCGCCTTCAACAGTAACTTTATTGGCTGCGATCTGGTCATTGATATCACCAAATTTGACCTCCAGATTATCAACCCTGTTATTCAGGTTAGTGATAGAGGTATTATTACTGATGTCCAGAGTTTCTCCAAGCTTAGCGTTAGGCGCAATAGTTATTTTAGCTCCTTCTGCAGTAGTTTCAACACTGACATCGATTTTATCTTTGGCTCCGATAAATTTGATATCTGTTTTGTTTTCGCCGCCAAGTCTGATATCTGTTTTAGTACCAATTTCGTTACTTACAGTAAATCCTCCCTGCAGCTTTGTGATATTTTCGTTGTTAGTTGTCTGGTCTGTATTAAGTTCATCTACCAGATTTTTTACACTTTTAAGCTGCGCTACATTGACTGCGTCAGTATCTTCTGTACCTGCCGCCAAATTGGTGATCTGGCGTGTATTAGCGGCATGGAACTTACCGTTCTCATCTGTATACGCCGCCGAACCTACGCTTATTGCGCCATCACTGCTGCGCCATGCCGAAAGGGCATTATTTTTTTCTTCTAAAGCATTTAAAAAATCCTTATTTTGGCTTAACCATGCATTTTTTTGTTTAGTAGCTTCTAAAATACGATTTGACAGATCAGCTTTTTTGGCCAAGGCAGCCTCATAAGCTTTTTGTTTTTCCGCATCCGTACTGCCTTTTGTATTGCGCAGGATATCGTCGTTCTTTTGCGCTTCATCATAAAGGCTATAATAGTTTTTCATAACCTCTGTATATTCGTTATTTTTTTCAGACCATTTATTATTGAATTGATTTACAACATCAGCTTTACCAATAGATGCGGCAAGCTCCATCTCTGTTGCAGGCTGACCAGCAGCAGTCGCTACAAAACCAATTTTCCCAGCAGCCGTATCGCTATAACGCACAGGGCCAAGCGCAACACCGCCGTTTGCCAAAACCGATGCATTATCGCCCAGCGCGCTGCCACGCCATGCTACATAAGCCCTGTCACCCAGGGCAACACCATAAGCTTCTGCAGAAGCGCTGTCCCCCACAGCAACGCCGCCTCTGGCAAACGCATTATTGCCAATAGCTGTGCCGCTGTAGGAAGAAAATAATTCCCCAGGCAGATTTTTGTAAAAATCACCGGCAGTTGCGTTATAGCCTATGGCAACGCCGTTAGCACTTTGCGTATTATTGCCAACAGAAGTGCCTTTGTTCGTTGCATATGCATTAACACCGACAGCAGCCGAGTTACTAGTGGCATAACTGGCAGCGCCCAAACTCGTAGAGCTGATAACAGACGTTGCATTATAACCGACCGCAGTACTGTATCCATGCGACGCAAATGCACCCATACCCGCTGCCAAAGCGCCATAATTATTTTTATCTAAGGCGTTAGGCCCTGCGCCTTCTCCATTCTCATTATTATTTTGAGACTTTTGGCTGGCCTTCTTATAATCAATAATTCCTTTTTTGGACAAATCTTCAAGAGTAGGTTCTGTACCTACGCCAAAATAATATCTACTGCCCTGATTAGTTACCCCTGTAGCATCTGCTGCAAAACTATTACTGACATATACAGACTGCATCAAAGCTAAGGCAATGCAAAGGCTCAATTTTTTATTTATTTTTTTCATGAAAAATCAGCTTCCTTCCAACAATGGAAGTATTTATCTTCAGCCTTTCTGTAAAACTTTCATTATTTCTATGGCTTTAGACAAATCTTCCAGTCTAAAGTTATTTTCTTCGACTATAGTTTTTATTTTTTGGCATTCGTTTTTTTCTGCTTCGTTTTCAGAGAGTGTTTTTTCTTCAAAAAAATATTCTATCGGACATTCAAACAATTCTTTTATTTTTATTAAGTGCAACAAAGTCACACCAACTCTGCCATTTTCGATATTGCTTAAATGTGTTTGCGATATACACAGTTTTTTAGCCAGCACCTTTTGTGATATTTTATTTTCAATGCGCAGAAGCTTTATTCTGTGTCCAATTTTTTGAAGCTCTTTTTCCATTATCAAGCACCTCCGAAAACAAATAGTAACAAACATTTTTGCCGGCAAAATTATTTTCTTGGGTTTGGCCGTTTATTAAAACAAGAATAACTGCAATAATATTGCCTTTTTCTGGCAAGCAAAGCCGTATAAACATGATATGTTTTGTTACAGCTGAATTCA
>OCAV01001874.1_pt1 | contig 12379 bp, 11 predicted proteins | sample 1538331 | NCBI WGS metagenome assembly OCAV01 (sample SAMEA2580297, study PRJEB22360) | human gut metagenome | biome: human gut; feature: human-associated habitat; material: faeces | place: Denmark | collected 2008/2010
GGCTGATTCGGCTGATTCGGCTGATTCGGCTGATTCGGCTGATTCGGCTGCGCAGAATGAGCAGTCCGAATCGTCTGAGCCGTCCGAGCACCAGACACAGGGCGAACCGGAGGCCCCGACTCAGGAGAATCCGGCCGTATCTGAGCAGAACGGCGAATGACAGGCCTTCGATTAGACTACTAGCGGTAAGAATTACGGCACCTGCGCTTTCGAGCCAGGTGCCGTATTCGTTTGAATCTGCGCCACAAGCGCACCATCACAGAAGGAGTATGACATGAGTGAATTGACGCCTCTGACCGGTGAAGCGTTGAATACCCTGCGCGGCGATTTCGCACAGAGCGGCACCAACCGTCTGGCCATGAACGCGGTGACCGCCGCCGGCATCGACAAGGTGGCTCGCAATTATGACCGCGCTCGTCTGATGCAGCGTCGTTTCTCCACCATCGTTGACAATGGCGAAGCCACCCATCAGGATCGCTCCGGCCGCTGCTGGCTGTTCAGCTCCCTGAACGTGGCCCGTTTCGCGGCCAAGAAGAACATGAACTTGAAGGAGTTCGAGTTCTCCCAGAACTACGCGATGTACTACGACAAGCTGGAGCGCGTCAACTACTTCCTTAAGGATGTGGCCGCTCTGGTGGCTGCCGGAGAGCCTTCCGACTCCCGCCTGATGCAGCACCTGCTCGCCGACGTGATGGGCGATGGCGGCCAGTGGACCATGGCCATGAACGTGTACAAGAAGTACGGCGCTGTGCCCAAGGACCTGTTCCCGGAGACCGAATCCTCCAAGAACACCGGTGAAATGAACATCCAGCTGCGCCACATGCTGCACACCGCCGTGGCGCACATGTACGCCGCTGACGGCGATGCCTCCAAGGTCGAGGCGATTATTGCCGACGCCACTGCTGCCGGCCACCGTATTCTGACCATCCACCTGGGCGAGCCGCCGGTTTCCTTCGACTGGGAATGGACCGACAAGGATGGCGAATTCCACCGCGACGGCGAGATTACGCCGGTTGAGTTCTGGAAGAAGTACGTGGGTCCGGCTGATCTTGAGGACTACGTGTGCCTGGTGGACGATCCGCGCACCGAGCACGCCAAGGGCAAGAAGATCGGCATCGAGCACCTCGGCAATGTGGCTGGCGGCGACGCCACCGAGTACCTCAACGTGCCAAACCAGTTCATGAAGGACTGCGTCAAGCAGATTCTCGTTGAGCAGGGCATTCCGGTATGGTTCGGTGCCGACTGCCACCCGTTCATGGACCGTGAGAACGGCGCTTGGGCCACCGACCTGTTCGAGTACGGCCGCGTGTACGACGTGGACTTCGATTTGGACAAGGAAGCCCGCGTGCGCTTCGGCGACTCCGCCATGAACCACGCCATGGCTTTCGCCGGCGTTGACGTGGCCGACGACGGCACCACCCGCCGCTGGCGCGTGGAGAACTCTTGGGGCGCCAAGATCGCCGACAAGGGCTACTTCACCATGTCCGACGACTGGTTCACCGAATACGTCTACGAGGTAGCCGTCCCGAAGGCCCTGTTGCCCGAGGAATACCAGAAGGCCCTCGAAGAGCCAGCCACCATGCTCCCCGCATGGGATCCGATGGGCGCTTTGGCCTGACTTCGTCAGCCTCCCGGAATCGGCCTGACGGCCAATGCTGTGTTTTCTCGCAGCCTGTCGGCTGCTAGGGTCTCTCCCTCTGTCAGCGCGAAGCCGCTGACAGAGGGAGAGACCGCGGTCGCAGGCCGCACAACAACACAGCATCGCCGCAGGCGAGTCCACACAGGCGAGTCCACCCAAAGTCCATAACTGCCGGCCCAACAAGCAGTCCCCGTAACAAACTGCTATAGTTGGGCTTTTGCGTCTATGGCGACATACCGACAGTACGTATACAAGGAAAGGAGTCGAGCAATGGCAGCACTACGTGGTCCGGATAGTTCCGAGGATGAACGTCGTTTGGGGGAGCAGGCCGTCTTTCCTGAGACCGTCGATGTCAACATTCGTCAGCTTGACCCCATTCCCGCGCCGCGTGCTTTCCTCAGGGAGCAGCCGCTCACCGATGAGATGAGCGAGCTCGTGCTCCACTCGCGGCAGGAAATCCGCGATGTGCTCAACGGCCGCGACGACCGACTGCTCGTCATCGTGGGCCCCTGCTCAATCCACGACCCGAAGGCCGCGCACGAGTACGCAGAAAAGCTGGCTGCCGTCAAGCGCGAGTTGGAAGACCGACTCGTGATCGTGATGCGCGTGTACTTCGAGAAGCCGCGCACCACCATCGGCTGGAAAGGCCTCATCAACGACCCCGATCTGGACGGTCGCTTCAATATTCGTAAGGGCATGTGGCTGGCCCGCAAGGTGCTCACCGACGTGCTGAGCCTCGGCCTGCCCGCCGCCACCGAATGGCTTGACCCCATCACCCCGCAGTACATCTGCGACGCGATCAGCTGGGGTGCCATCGGCGCGCGTAACACCGAATCCCAAGTCCACCGCGAACTGGCCAGTGGCCTGTCCATGCCGGTGGGCTTCAAGAACTCCACCGACGGCTCCATCAAGGCCGCCGCCGATTCCTGTTTCGCGGCCGGCTTCGAGCATCACTTCCTGTCCATTAACTTGGACGGTCGCGTGATTTCCGCCGAAACCAAAGGCAACCCGGATTGCCATCTGGTTCTGCGCGGCTCCAGCCACGGCCCGAACTACGATGCCGAATCCGTGCGTCAAGCTCTGGAAGACCTCAAGGTTTCCAAAGCGTCCGGCCCGAGCCAGCATGGCCTCGTCATCGATGCCGCCCACGGCAACTGCGGCAAAGACGAAAACCGCGAAGCCGAAGTCATCGAAGAGATCGCTGAGCGCCTGGCGCACGGCGAACAAGGCATCACCGGCGTAATGATGGAAAGCTTCTTGGTCGGCGGTCACCAAAAGCCGGCCCCGCTCGACCAGTTGGTCTACGGTCAGTCCGTCACCGACTCTTGCGTGCCGTGGGAACGCACCAACGAACTGCTGCACACCCTAGCCGACGCCGTCACCGCTCGCCGCTCGGCTAAATAGCTTTGTCTTTGTAAAAATGCTCACTGAGACCCACTCAGTGAGCATTTTTTGCCAATAACGGTGGTCATGTCAGTTTGTTCCCGTGACACCTTATCCTTGGGAAGGATACTGACCCAAGGAGAGATGTTATGCAGCAGCAGGAGGAAGCAGCACATTCGCTGCATCCGTTGCAAGTCGGTCCGCAGCCGTTGAACACCCCAGAAGAGCTTCGCGCCATTCGTCAGGCGATGGGGGAGGGGAAGAACCCGCTCGTTGCCACTGATGTGCCGCGTTGGGAAGATCAGGTGGGTGTCAGTCGCATCATCAACCGCCGCGTATTGGAGTTGGAGCCGCTGCCCACGCCCGCGCAAGTGCTCGCTGAACTCCCGCTGACTGATCAGGCTCAGGAAATCGTCGCCTACTCGCGTGATGAGATTCGCGCGTGCCTGTACGGCCAAGACGACAGGCTGTTGGTCATCGTCGGCCCCTGTTCGGTTCATGACCCGAAGGCCGCGCTGGACTACGCGCGCCGATTGGCCAAGCTGAAAGATGAGCTCGGTGAACAGCTGCTCATCGTCATGCGCGTGTACTTCGAGAAGCCGCGCACTACCATTGGCTGGAAGGGCCTGATCAACGACCCGGATATTGATGGCAGCCACAATATTCGCAAGGGCCTGTTGCTTGCTCGCAAAACCTTGCTTGGTGTGCTGAAGGAAGGATTGGCGGCCGCCACGGAATTTCTGGAGCCCACCAGCCCGCAGTTCATCTCGGACGCGGTGAGTTGGGGCGCCATTGGTGCGCGCAACACGGAAAGCCAGATCCACCGCCAATTGGCCAGCGGGCTTTCCATGCCGGTCGGCTTTAAGAATGCCACTGACGGCTCGGTGAAGGCAGCGGTCAACGGTTGCTTCGCCGCTGCTCAGCAGCACACGTTCTTCGGCATTGACCATCTGGGGCGTGCCTGCGCAGTCGAGACCCTTGGCAACCCGGACTGCCATGTGGTGTTGCGCGGCTCGATTCACGGCCCGAACTACGATGCCGAATCCGTGGCCAAAGCCATGGAAGACGTACGCGCCGAAATGCCCGCCGAATCCGCAGCCTCGCATGGTCTGATTGTTGATTGCTCGCACGGTAACTCCGGCAAGGACGAACATCGTCAGGCCGAAGTCGTGCGCAATATTGCCAGCAGAATTGCAGCTGGCGAACAGGGTATTACCGGCATCATGATGGAAAGCTTTATTGAAGGAGGCAATCAGAAGGCCGCGCCGCTTGATCAGCTGGTCTATGGCAAGTCGATTACTGACAAGTGCATCAGCTGGGAAGAAACCGAGGCCTTGCTTCGCGAGCTTGCGGAAGCCGTAGCCACACGGCGTTGGCACTGAGTTGCGTCATCGGCTCTCTCGCGGGAGCAATGCAACGAAACGTCTCTACCCCTCAGCCTGCCATTCGGCGGCCACCTCCCCTGACAAAGGGAGCCGAAAGTGTTGTGAAAGGAACTTACGTATGGGTATGAAAACTGTAGCTATTATTGGCGCATTGGATGAGGAAGTGGCGCTGATCGCCAAATCGCTCACGCATGTGACGCACACCGCCAAGGGCAGCCTTGACATCGTGTCCGGCACGGTCGACTCCTTCGGTTCTGACGTCATCAAGGTTGCCGCAACGGTAGGCGGCATGGGACTGGTCAATGCGGCCGCCACCACGCAGCTGCTGATTGACGAGATTGCCCCGGACGCCGTGATTTTCAGCGGCATCGCCGGCAACCTCAACACCCACCTGCACATCAACGACGTGGTGCTCGGCGGCACCCTGCGCTACCTCGACACTGACATGCGGCTCGTAGGCCAGTGGAAGCCCGGCACTGCGGACGCTCCGGTGGAGGAATTCCACTCTGATGACCGTCTGCTGGAAGTCGCCGACGAGGCGCTTGCCAATGCGGGCATTACCCACATCACCGGCATCATCGCCTCCGGCAACTACTTCGTGGACACGCCCCAAAAGGTCGAGGAGGTCATCCGACTCACCGGGGCTGACGCCGTGGAGATGGAAGGCGCCGCCGTGGCACAGGTCGCCGCCCGCAATAACGTGCCGGCACTGGTGATTCGTGCCCTTTCCGACAACGCCGACACCGATTACGAGGTATTCAAGGAGTTCGACATCTCCGAATACGCCGATACCGCCGCCCGTCTGGCTGTCGACATCGTCAAGCGCCTGTAACTGGTCACCTCCAAGTTCGGCGTTGCCGGTGTGGGCTGGTACATGGCCATCATGACTGCCCTCGCTCTGCTCGCTCTGTTCCTGATCAAGGAAAGCAAGGACAAGGACTACGAGCTGTAAATAGAGCTCCCCATATTATGCTCCCGCCAGCGGGAGCATTTTGTTATGTCGTCCCGCCAAAAATGAACAATAGACGAACTTACGTAGTTTAGGCATCTCACTACGCCTCGCACGTTTTACTCTGGAAATCATGGATATCTGGCAGATCGTCGTGATTGTGGTGCTCGCCGCGCTGATACTGGTGTGGGTTGCCGTCATCGCCTACAACAAAGGCCGCGTTTCAGGCCGGCTCGCCGCCGAACAGGACCTGTCCGGCGACGAGGATACGCATTCTCTATTCGGTGATGATGCGCCCGTGCGCCCCACCGAGCGTCGCCTGATTGAAGTCCTGCCCGAAGCCCTGATCGTCACCGACCGCAACGGTCTGGTCCAATATTCAAGCCCCGGCTCAGTGCCATTCGGCCTAGTCTCCGGCGACCGACTCAACTCGCGTGAAGTCGAGGACATCCTCACTCAGGCCGCCGCCGACGGTGGCATGCGTGAGCGTGAGGTTCAGCTGCCGGTCAATCGCAATTCCTATCCGTCCTCTAATGGCCGAGGACTGGAGGCCGGCCAGTCACGCCCGTCCAACACGCTGTATTTGCGTGTGCGCATTGGCGATATCGGCGATGACCTGTACGCCATCTTCATCAACGACATGTCCCAGCAGCGCCGTTTCGAGGCCGTCCGCCGTGACTTTGTGACCAACGTTTCGCACGAACTCAAGACTCCGGCCGGTGCCATCGCGCTACTGGCCGAAACCGTGACCGACGCCGATGATCCGGACGCCGTACGGTATTTTTCCGGCCGTATCTCCAAGGAATCCGCGCGCCTGACCGAACTGGTGCATCATCTTATCGACTTGCAGAAAGCCCAAAGCCCGCAAAGCGTGATCGATGCGCGGCGCATTTCCGCGCTGGATGTGGCACGCGCCGCCATCGCCGCCAATCAGACCCAAGCCGACTCCCGCCATGTGGATATCCGACTGAGTGTCAACGGACAGTCAGTACCCACGAAGGTCGAGGAGCCGGCCGATGGCGAAGGTTCCTTGGAAGAATCAGGCAGCCCAGCCACGAACGGTCCGATGATCAAGGCCGACAAAGAGGCCATGCAAACCGCCGTCAAGAACCTCGTAGAGAACGCCATCCATTACTCGCCCGAACACACCACTGTGGCGGTCGGCGTGGGGGGGCGCGATGGCAAAGTCACCATTCGCGTGGTCGATCAGGGCATCGGCATCCCCGCCAAATCGCTGGACCGCATTTTCGAGCGATTCTACCGGGTCGACCCGGCCCGTTCGCGCGAGACCGGCGGTTCGGGACTCGGCTTGGCCATCACCAAGCACTGCGTGCAGGAGAACGGCGGTCGGATTTCGGTCTGGTCGCGTACGGGGGAGGGGTCGACGTTCACCATCGAGCTGCCGGCCGCCCCGGATGAGGATGACGACGAGGCCCGGTCGGACGAGTCGACACAAGCGTAGGGCCTTGGTTGGTGCCCGACATGGTGCCATTCCATTGCCACACAATCACACAGTGGGCGAGGTGCGCACACCGCGCGTAGCCCAATTACGCAATTACGTACTTTCGGGAAACAGCAGGCTAACGGAGAACAAATGGTTACGATAATGTCGGAAAACTTTGCGCCTATGCGCACGGGAACATACCCAAGAAAGGCTACTATGACACGCATTCTTATCGTCGAAGACGAGGAATCCTATCGCGAGCCGCTGGTATACCAGCTCACACGCGAGGGGTACGACGTGTCCGCCGCCGCCACTGGCGAGGAAGGTCTGGAACTGTTCACCAAGGGCGGCATCGATTTGGTGCTGCTTGATTTGATGCTGCCGGGCATTGACGGCACTGCACTGTGCCGCCGCATTCGTGAGCAGAGCCGTGTGCCGATTATTATGCTCACCGCCAAGAGCGCCGAAATCGATAAGGTCGTTGGCCTTGAGATTGGTGCGGACGATTATGTGACCAAGCCGTACTCTTTCCGTGAGCTGCTGGCACGTATTCGTGCCGTGATGCGTCGCAATCAGGCCACTGCCCAGGCTTCCGGCACTGTGGATGACGATATTCCGCTGGTGTGTGGCGATATCGCCATGCAGGTTGGCCAGCATCAGGTCACCGTACGCGGCGAAACCGTGTTCTTCCCGCTCAAGGAATTCGAACTGCTCGAATACCTCATGCAGAACAAGGGCCGTGTGATGACGCGTCACCAGCTGATCGACCGCATCTGGGGTTCGGATTATGTGGGCGACACCAAGACGCTCGACGTGCATGTCAAGCGCGTGCGCTCCAAGATCGAGGAAGATCCGGCGCACCCCAAGTATCTGACTACCGTGCGCGGTCTCGGATACAAGATCGATACTCCCGCGGAGTAAATGGAAGGCGGCCTTCGGGTCGCCTTTTTTTGTTGTGGATTGTGGGCTCGCTGTGGACTCGCCGCAGGCGAGCCCGCTCCAAAAACTACGTAGCCTCAACGTAGCCCACAAACATCCAAGTGTTCATCTTCTGTTTACTGATTTCGGTTTTGGGCCCTTGAAACCACCAATACGCTTGTAGTTGTCATGAATTGACCGGGCAGCGCTGAGCCGCCCGCGAATAGTTGATAGAGGGATTAAGTAATAATCATGCAGAAGAACATCCTCGTTCGCTCCATTGCCGCTCTGTCCGGCATTGTGATGCTCGCTTCCGTGGCCGCCTGCGGCGATAACACCGCCACCACGACCGACAACAGCTCCTCCTCCGATTCCACTTCCAAGTCCACCCCGATCTCCGGCAACTTCTCGGGCGCCGGCGCCTCCTCTCAGCAGGCCGCTGTTGAAGCTTGGATCGCCGGCTTCCAGGGCACCAACCCTGAGGCCAAGATCGCCTACAACCCGTCCGGTTCCGGCGCTGGCGTGCAGACCTTCCTGACCGGTGCCACCGCTTGGGCCGGCTCCGACAAGGCCCTTGCCGATGACGAAGTTGAGCAGTCCAAGTCCGTGTGCACTGAAGGCACCGCCTTCGATGTCCCGGTCTACATCTCCCCGATCGCCGTGGTTTTCAACCTCAAGGGCGTTTCCGATGCCGGCAAGCACATCAACATGGACGCTGCCACCATCGCCAAGATCTTCGACGGCAAGATCACCAAGTGGAACGATCCGGCCATCGCCGATCAGAACAAGGACCTGAAGCTGCCCGACACCGCCATCACCGTGGTGCACCGCTCCGATAAGTCCGGCACCACCCAGAACTTCGTCTCCTACTTCAAGGACGTCACCCCTGACAACTGGACCTACGACCTCTCCGAGAACTGGCCGAACGAGGTTGGCCAGGGTGCCAAGGGCACTTCCGGCGTGATCTCCACCGTCAAGCAGGCCGACGGCACCATCGGCTACGCTGACTTCTCTCAGGTCGGCGACCTGGGCACCGTGGCCGTCAAGGTCGGCGACAAGTACAACGAGATTTCCGCCGAGGCCGGCTCCAAGGTCATTGGGGATTCCAAGCAGGACGACACCGTTAAGGGTGACAACCGCATCGTCATCAAGATCAACCACGCCACCGAGGCCGAGGGAGCTTACCCGATCGTCCTGGTCTCCTACGACATCGTCTGCCCGGCCTACAAGGACACCAAGCAGGCTGAGTTCGCCAAGGCTTGGCTGACCTACGTGACCTCCGACGAGGGCCAGAAGGCCGCTCAGGATGCCGCCGGCACCGCTCCGCTGCCCTCCTCCCTGAAGTCCGAGATCACCAAGTCCATCGAGGCCATCAAGACCAAGTGATGACGTCGGCCCGCAAGGGTCGTGTGGACTGGACCTGACAACTGAACGATAGACTGTAGTAGTAAGAGCAGTCGCCGCCAACTTTAAGCCGCAGTCGTAAACCATACGGCTGCGGCTTAAAGCGGGTCAGGACCCGAACGGTTTGGCAACGTCACAGACGAAAACCGCACCACTTGAATACTTGATAACCACCCTATATAAGGAGAATCCGTGAGTTCGCAAGACAAAACGGCTGTGCAGCCAGTTGGTGGCAAGACCGCCGACAAGGTGTTTCGCGGTGTGGCATACGCCTGCGGCATCCTGATCCTGGTTGTACTTGCCGCTGTGTTCCTGTTCCTGTTCTTCCGCGCCTGGCCACTCATCGGTGGCGATCAAGCCGCCAACAGCCAGACCGTGTCCAGCTTTACCGGCGGCAAGGCCAGCAGCTTCTGGGGCTACGTGCTCCCGCTGTTGTTCGGTACTGTGCTCGTGTCTTTGCTGGCACTGCTGATTGCCTTCTTCGTGTCCATCGGCATTGCGCTGTTCATTTCGCATTATGCGCCTAAGAAGCTCGCCACCGCGCTGAGCTATGTGGTCGATTTGCTGGCTGCCATCCCGTCCGTTATCTACGGTTTGTGGGGCGGCCTGATTCTGGTGCCGGCCATCTACCCGTTCTGGAACTGGGTTGCCAACCACCTGGGCTTCATTCCACTGTTCGAGGGCCCGGCCGCCAACCCGCCGCGCACCGTCGCCACCGTGGCTGTGGTGCTCGCCGTTATGATTTTGCCGATTATCACCTCCATGTCCCGCGATATCTTCATGCAGACCCCACGCCTGCACGAAGAGGCCGCGCTGGCGCTCGGCGCCACCAAGTGGGAGATGATTCGTCTGGCCGTGCTGCCCTTCGGCAAGTCCGGTATCGTGTCCGCCTCCATGCTGGCTCTCGGCCGCGCGCTTGGCGAGACGATGGCCGTGTTGATGATCCTGTCCCCGGGCCTCAACTACTCCATCAAGCTGCTGCAGGCCTCGCAGAACCAGACCATCGCCGCGAATATTGCCGCACAGTACCCTGAAGCCAACGATCTGGGCGTCTCCACGCTGATCGGAACTGGTCTGATTCTGTTCCTGATCACGTTCGTGGTCAACTTCATCGCCCGTAAGCTTACCGAGAAAGCGACTGCGTGATGACTGCTGCTGAGAACACTGAAAAGACTCCGATGGACGGCGCGCCCGAAATCGACTTCGATCGTTTCCGCCCGACCCGTTCCGCCATCCAGCGCCGTAATATCATGGACCACTTCATGTGGGTCCTGATCGCGGTGGCGTTTGTGATCGCCTGCATCCCGCTGATCTCCCTGCTGTGGACCACTATCGTCAACGGCATCAAGCGCCTGAACCTGAACTTCCTGAGCTACAACATGACCGGTGTGGTCGGTGGTAACCAGACCCCGTCCGGTGGTTACGGCGGTGTGCTGCACGCCATCATCGGTACTCTCGAAATCACCGCTGGCGCTATGGTTATCTCCATTCCGATCGGTTTGATGTGCGCCGTGTACCTGGTCGAATACTCGAACCGCGGCAAGCTCGCCACCACGGTCTCCCTGCTCGTCGACGTGATGAGCGGCATCCCGTCCATCGTGGCCGGCCTGTTCGCCTTCTCGATGTTCACGATTCTGCTGGGCCCCGGTACCATCAACGGTTTCGAAGGCTCCGTGGCTCTCTCCCTGCTGATGTTGCCCACCGTGGTCAAGTCCAGCGAGGAAATGCTCAAGATCGTGCCGAACGATTTGCGTGAGGCTTCCTTGGCTCTGGGCGTTACCAAGCAGCGCACGATTACCAAGATCGTGCTGCGCACCGCTCTGCCGGGCATCGTCTCCGGTGCCATTCTGGCCATCGCCCGCGTGATTGGTGAGACCGCACCGTTGCTGATGACCGCCGGCTACATCTCCAGCACCAACGTGAACCTGTTCTCCGGCCAGATGACCACCCTGCCGGTGTTCGTCTACCAGGAGTACTCGAAGCTCAGCGCGAACTGCCCGCCCAACGCCGACGCCACCTGCGTGACCACGATTCCGATGGAACGTGCGTGGGCTGCGGCTCTCGTGCTGATCGTCATCGTGCTGCTGCTGAACCTCATTGGCCGAATCGTGGCGAAGGTCTTCGCCGTCAAGACCGAACGCTAAGCCAGTCGCTAAGCCTAAGCCTTAAGAACACAAGGAAATATAAGGAAACATCATGGGACAACGTATTGACGTCAACCACGAAAACATCTACTACGGCGACTTTCTGGCCGTGGAAGATGTGAACATCAACATCGAGCCGAACAAGGTCACCTCCTTCATCGGCCCGTCCGGCTGCGGCAAGTCCACCGTGCTGCGCACCTTGGACCGTATGCACGAGATCATCCCTGGCGCTCACGTCGAGGGCGAGGTGCTGCTCGAAGGCAAGAACCTGTACGACAAGGACGTGGATCCGGTGGCCGTGCGCCGCGACGTCGGCATGGTCTTCCAGCGACCGAACCCGTTCCCGACCATGTCCATCCGTGAGAACGTGCTGGCCGGTGTGCGCCTGAACAACCACCACCTGGCCAAGTCCGACGCCGACGATCTGGTCGAGTGGGCTCTGCGCGGTGCCAACCTCTGGGAAGAGGTCAAGGACCGTCTTGACAACCCTGGCATCGGCTTGTCCGCCCTCGACGCGGTTGGCCGGTGGGCCAGCAGCAGCGTCTGTGCATCGCCCGCGCCGTGGCCGTCCACCCGCAGGTGCTGCTCATGGATGAGCCCTGCTCCGCCTTGGACCCGATTTCGACCTTGGCTGTCGAGGATCTGATCAACGAGCTCAAGAGCGACTACACCATCGTGATCGTGACCCACAACATGCAGCAGGCCGCCCGTATCGCCGACTACACCGCCTTCTTCAACCTGAAGGCAGTGGGCCAGCCCGGTCACCTCGAGTACTTCGCGGACACCATCACGATGTTCAACAACCCGCAAAACGAAGAAGCCGAGCGCTACATCTCTGGAAGGTTCGGCTGATCGTTTCCTGCGCGCAGCGTAATGATTTGTGCGTAGGAGAAACGGCAAAGCCCGCCGCAAGGCGGGCTTTCGCATATTCAACGCGAGTATTGCCGAGTATTATCGTTCTCGCAACGGAGCGAGCTGGAATACTTTGTCGGACTGGGCGGCGACTTCCCGCTTCGGTCGATCGACGGGAGAACGGCGGGTAAAGCGGTACAAGACAACCCGTTGTCTAAATGAAAGTGCAACACCCGTTAGATTGGAAATTGCCTAGAAAAC
>OCAV01001880.1_pt1 | contig 12341 bp, 8 predicted proteins | sample 1538331 | NCBI WGS metagenome assembly OCAV01 (sample SAMEA2580297, study PRJEB22360) | human gut metagenome | biome: human gut; feature: human-associated habitat; material: faeces | place: Denmark | collected 2008/2010
TATTTCATACCTAGGCTATCCATTCGCTGGCGGAATTGCTGGTTCGCGTCGTACAGGAAATCGTCCTTTCCGATACCGATCCAGAACAATTGATAACCGGATCTCTTGAGGTTTCCTAACTTCTCGTCGAGGTTCGTGTACATCGGGCTATTGGGGTCTACACCATTTGCGCTGAGCCCAGCGGAGAAAAGTCCTATATAGTTAAAATAGTCCGGATAATTCAATGATATATATAATGTATGGAAACCACCCATCGAAAGTCCGGCTATGGCCCGGTGTCGCTTATCCGGGATCGTACGATAACGGTTATCGATGAAATGAATGATCTCGGTGAAACTCTTCTCATACGAGCCATCCTTATAACCGGTGAAGCTGTTGCTCATGGCCGGCTTGTAATTCAGGTTATCGGGCGTTTCGCCGGGAGCGGCCTGCTTGCTGGGATTACCGTTTGGCATAACGACAAGCATTGGCTGTATCTTGCCTTCGGCAATCAAGTTATCCATGATACGGGCGGTACGGCCAAGCTCCAGCCAAGCGTTCTCGTCGCCGCCACTGCCATGTAACAGGTACAGAACGGGATAAGACTGGATGTTCTTATCGTAAAAAGGAGGCGTATAAACGCTAAGTCTTCGTTCGCTCCCGAGGATGTCCGAGTGATACCAAGTGGTTGTAACATTGCCATGAGGTACGTCACGTACTTGATAATAATCCCCATTTCCCCCGTTGATATAGAACAGGCTGAACAAGGTGCCTACGTCACGGCAAGAGAATGGGTTGTTTGGGGCGATGTTGTAAATACCATCTATGTTTAAACGATAGGTGTACATTTCGGATGGCAGTGGGGGAGTCGTATAGCTCCATGTACCGTTTTTCCCTTTCGTCATCTGGCCATTGCCCTCGTTGGCTTCCCAGTCTCCTTTACGGAGACGGACTTCGCCTTTGGGGCTTCTACATAGAAAGTGACGCTATTGTCTGGGTTGATCACGAGAGGTTCTACCTTATCGGTCTTGAATCCTACGTTCTGTTGGGCGAAAACCATGGATAGCGGCAGTAAGAGAGCTGCGAGTAATGCTAGTCTTTTCATTTTATCTATACGGTTTAAAGAATTAAGTTATAGAGACAAATATACGATTTATTTCGGAAAAATAGAAGTTATACTTACTTGGCACTTGTAGTATATCTTTTTGGGTAAAGTAAGTATATCTTCTTTAGTACTTGCTGTATATATCCTTTTCTGATTAGGATGATTCTTTTTGATTATAACTAATACCTGATTTCACGTTACTACCTTTGCGGCTCTTCTATTGTTAATTAGTCTTATGTGTTTGCACAGTATTTGCTGTTTTGTGCGGCACATTTTTATTAAAAGTGTGCAGTGTTTGAAAAAAGTATTTATCTTTGCGACCGTTTTGTAATCAAGAAAAGTAAAACATGAAGAAAAAAGTAGTATTAGGTGCGGCATTGATGATGATGCCTTTGGTTTCTTTCGCTGGAGGATATTTGACGAATACGAATCAGCATGCAGCCTTTTTAAGGTCACTTTCGCGAGGTGCTGCAATTGATATAGACGGCGCTTTGTCAAACCCGGCGGGTCTTTCTTTTTTGCCGACAGACGGTTTCCGCATTGGTGTGAGTATCCAAAGTGCTTTCCAGACCCGGGATATCGATGCCTCTTTCAGTACATACAATGGTTTCGACCCAGTGAATAAGGTGCCGACAGTGAGCGACGTTCCCTATAAAAAGTATTACAAAGGAAAGGCAGCCGCTCCCGTGATTCCGAGTGTTTTTGCGGCTTACAAAAAAGGTGATTGGACGATCTCCGGTTTCTTTGCCATTACGGGTGGAGGTGGTAAGGCTTCGTTTGACGATGGCCTGCCAATGTTCGAATCGGCTGCTATGGCCGGTATCTTCAAGGAAAGTGTAGCGAAATATATAAAGACTGGCGGTCAAAGTCCCATCGTCACGCCGGATATGTATACTATTAACAGTGCGATGGACGGAAAACAGCTCCGAAATTCCCTACAACTTGGCCTATCATACAAGATCACGGATTGGCTTTCTGCCTTTGCCGGTGGCCGGATGAACTATTTCTCAGGAAACTATGACGGGTATCTGGATGCAAAATTAAAACAGAATTTTGGTGGAGCGGATTTAATGAACCTGGCTTTGGATTGCGACCAGACAGGTTGGGGGTTGACACCGGTTTTGGGTGTCGATGTCAAATATGGTAAATTCAATTTCGGAGCTAAATATGAGTTTAAGACGAACTTGAACATCGAAAACAATACCAAGAAGTTGGATTATCCCGACAGTGCGGAAGATTTGGTTGGCCCTTATAAGCATGGTGTAAATACGCCGAACGATATTCCTTCCATGCTTTCGGTGGCAGCTTCTTATCGGTTTTTGCCCATGTTGAAGGCTTCTGTTGAGTATCACTTCTTCGATGACAAGAAGGCGGGAATGGCCGGTGGAAAGCAGAAGGAACTGGAAAGAGGTACGAATGAGTATCTGTTTGGTATAGAGTGGGATGTTGTCAAGAGATTGACCATTAGCGGTGGCGCTCAAATTACAGATTATGGTTTGTCTGATAATTTCCAAAGTGATGTTAGTTTCTCCTGCGATTCTTATTCGCTGGGCTTTGGTGCTAAAGTGATGTTGAGCGAAAAAATGGCTTTGAACGTGGGATATATGTGGACAACTTACCACGATTATACCAAGAAGATGGACAACTACTGCGGCACGGGACTTCCTGGGCAGAATGTGTATAGCCGCACCAACAAGGTGTTCGGATTAAGTTTGGACTACGCTTTCTAAGCTTGAAAATATTCGTATCCTATTGAAAAAGGAAGCTGCTGTCGTGCGGCTTCCTTTTTTTGATTCATGGGTATTCACGGACTATATGAACCTATGCTTTACGGCTCATAACCATAGGTTTTAGTCGCTGTAAAGCATAGCTGGGTATGGCATAAAAAAAGAGGGTGCATGACGCATCCTCTTTCTTGATTATTTGTTTTACTTGTTGCCGATTATAACTGAATCCAACGTACATAAGCGAAGTCCATACGGTGAGGCAACTCCTTGTTTACAGGATATACACGGAAGCCCATCTTATGGTTACCAGCCTCGGAAGGAGTGGTCGTTAACTTGAAGAATAACTTGGAGCCTTCTTCCTTCATCAACTCGAACTGAGCGGTATTGATTGGCGACAGCGTGTGTTTCTCCGGATCTTCCTTCATGACAACCATTTCAGCACCTAACATACCTTGTAGTTCATGACGGTCGATTACCAAATTGAAGTTGTATTCTTTTCCTACAACCGGGCCATTCACCGTCAAATCTTGGTCGCAAGTGAAAGATTCCACTTGGAAGCTATCCCAATGTTGCGCAACTTCCTCTTTCCAAGCAGCTAATTGCTTAGCGATCTCGTAGTTGTTAGCGGAAATATGAGCGGAACGAGTAGCCAATTTGTGATAGAAACGATCCTCATAATCGTCCAACATACGTTTCATCGTATAATCCGGAGCGATCTTGGCGATAGAGTTCTTGATATATTGGATCCAGTCCGGAGAGTAACCCTTGCTGTTCTTAGCGTAGTAAGTCGGGATGATCTCAGTTTCCAAGCAATGGTAGATCGTAGCCGCATCCAATTGGTCTTGGTATTGCTGGTTCTCATAAGTACGCTTGTCGGTCAATGCCCAACCTGCGCCTTCTACGTAACCCTCATACCACCAACCGTCAAGAACGGAGAAGTTCAATACACCGTTCATCTCGGCTTTCTCACCGGAAGTACCGGAAGCCTCTAACGGACGAGTCGGCGTGTTCAACCATACGTCTACACCAGAAATCAAACGACGGGCCAAACGCATATCGTAGTTCTCCAAGAAGATGATCTTTCCTAAGAACTCCGGACGGCGAGAGATCTCTACGATGTGTTTGATCAAACCTTGACCACCACCATCAGCTGGGTGAGCCTTACCGGTGAATACGAACTGAATCGGGAATTTCTCATTGTTAACGATCTTAGCCAAACGGTCTAAGTCCGTGAACAACAAGTGCGCACGCTTGTAAGTAGCGAAACGACGACCGAAACCAATCAACAAGGCATTCGGATTGATCTTCTCAAGGATGGAAACTACCTTAGAAGGATCACCTTGGTTCTTCAACCAGCTATCTTTATATTGAACACGGATGTAATCAATCAATTTATTCTTCAAGGTCATACGGAGATTCCAGATTTCCTCGTCGGATACATTCTGGATTCCTTCCCAACATTTGCGATTTGATTGATCCTCGAAAAGCTTCGTGCCTAATTTATCCGCATAGAATTTCTTCATCTCCGTAGCGGCCCAAGTCGGCATGTGTACACCGTTCGTTACATAACCAACGTGCAGTTCATCCGGGAAGTAACCTTTCCAAACCGGGGCGAACATACGCTGAGAAACCTTACCGTGCAACCAGCTTACGCCGTTAGCCTCTTGGCAAGTGTTCAAGGCGAATACGCTCATGGAGAATTTCTCGTTAGAACCTGGGTTCTCACGTCCCATGTCGATGAAATCTTGCCAGCTAATACCTAACTTGCCGGGGAACTCACCCATATAACGTCCGAACAAACCCTCGTCAAAGTAATCGTGACCTGCAGGAACCGGAGTGTGTACCGTATAAAGGGCGGAAGCACGAACTACCTCCAACGCTTGGTTGAATGAAAGGCCGTCGTTCTGGATATAGTCTACCAAACGCTGAGCGTTGATCAAAGCGGCGTGTCCCTCGTTGCAGTGATAAATTTGTTTCTTGATACCTAACTTGTTCAGCATCATGATACCACCGATACCCAACAAATACTCTTGTTTCATACGGTTCTCCCAGTCGCCACCATATAATTGGTGCGTGATGGAACGATCCCATTCGCTGTTCTGAGGAATATCCGTATCCATTAAGTACAAAGGTACACGACCTACGCTAACTTTCCAGATATGAGCGTAAACGGTTCTGCCCGGATAAGGAACTTCCAATACCATTGGCTCTCCGTTCGACTGCAATACCTGAGTCAACGGCAGGGCGTTGAAATTTTGCGGCTCGTAATTGGCGATCTGCTGACCGTCCATGGACAAAGTCTGTGTGAAATATCCGTAACGATACAAGAAACCTACGGCACATAAATCGATATTGCTATCGCTGGCCTCTTTCAAGTAGTCACCGGCTAATACTCCCAGACCACCTGAGTAAATCTTTAATACATTGGTCAAACCGTACTCCATGCAGAAGTAGGCTACAGACGGTTGTGTCTTGTCGGGTTTTACATTGATATAAGCTTTGAAATCAGCGTATACCTTTTGGATTTCAGCCATTAACTCCTTATCTGCTAAGATCTCTTCCATACGTTTGTGTGAAAGGCTTTGCAATAGCTGTACAGGGTTACCTTCTGTGGATTTCCAAAGTTGTTTGTCGATCTTGCCAAATAGTTTAGCGCCTTCATGATTCCATACCCACCAAAGATTCGTAGCGATCTCATTAAGTGGTTCCAACTGTTGTGGAAGCTTGGAATGTGAGTAGACGTCCTTCCAAATAGGACTGTTTGCGTTATTCGCCTTAATTTTCATTATCGTGAAGTTTAAAGTGTTTGTCTAAAAACGAGTGCAAAGATAGCATTATCTTATTAATTATGAGCAATATTTAACTATTTCTTTCCTCGGCATGCCTCATGGCGATATCGAATGCGGTCAGATAATAGTCGATAAACTTGCTCCATTCAGCTTTTCGAGCGAGATCGAAACAACGCTGTTTGATTTCCTCGATGTCCGTAGCATCCTTTTGGCTGAGAGCCAGGATGGAGTTCATGATAGCGTCCGCTACCTCAAAATAATTGAAATCCGTACGATTAATAACCTCTACGCCTTCGCTAAGGTTATCTCCGGATACCGTTTTCTTCGCCCACATACCGAAACCGGCCAGATTGGTCGTGATCGTCGGTATACCGAAAGCGATACTTTCCAGCGGGGTATATCCCCACGGCTCGTAGTAGGAAGGATATACGGTAGCGTCCATCCCTATCAGCATATCATAATAGTTCTTATTGAAAATACCTCCTTTACCGTCCAAATAACAAGGAACGAATATGATTTTTAGTTTTTCGGATGCTGCGTTCGTGAAGCCGGCGTGGTTGATATAATTCAAGACCTTATCTTCTGGCATATTATGCAACCAGTGCGTAATGAAAGGGATTTGAAGCGGAGAGGTCGTCTTTATGTCCTGCTCGATCGCCTCTTTTAAATCCGCACGGGCAGCACGTACCCAAGCCGGTACCATGATAAAGGCGACGACCTCACGCTGCAGGCGTCCGGACGTACGTACACGGTTCATCGCCTCGATGAAGACATCGATACCTTTATTTCTGTATTCATAGCGGCCACTGGTGGAAACCAGCAAAGCGTTCGGGTCGATAGAGCAGCCCAATAATTTCTCTGCTACATTAATTAATGTACGACGTGCCTCCTTCCGCTTTTTAGCGTATTCCTTACCCTCGGGTACGAAGTTGGGCTCAAAGCCGTTCGGGGTAACGATATCCGGTGCCTTATCCAATAACTGTTTACATTCACGGGCCGTGATATCGCTTACGGTCGTGAAGCAATCCACGTAATGGGCGGCCTGCTTCTCTACGGAATGCTTGGCCTCCATGTTTAGCTCCTTAGCCATCTGATCGCCGTTGTAACCGTCCATATAAGCGTATAACGCTTTGTTGTTACCGGCGATAGAGCGTCCGATCGATGTGGCATGCGTCGTGAAAAGTGTCGCTATGGCAGGGATTTGCTTTTGAATGTAAAGCGCTCCCATCGCCAACATCCATTCGTTGAATAGGGCGGCGACTTTCTTGTTTTCCAGTTTGTAAAAGTGATAGAAACTCTCTATTACCTTACCGACCGCATATGCGAAGATACAAGACTCATCGTAATCGCCGTAGGCGTGGATGGAGTCAACTCGGAAATTTTCCCACATAGAATAGAAAAAGGCGTCTCGTTCACTGAAGTAGGATTTGAAATCTACCAGTATAACAGGGGGGATACCCGGTACGTTCCAGCGACCAACCTTAACTTTCAAGTGATCTACTGCCTCGGCGTGCTTTCTCCAATCCTCAAACAAAGATGCGTCTTCCGTAAAATCGGGAGCGGTTGTGTTTGCCCACACATCCGGACCGATGAATATTACTTTGTCGTTAAAAATTTGTTGAAGCGTATGAGCTTTAGTCGATAGTACGGTATAAATACCTCCCACTTTATTACAGACTTCCCAGCTGCTTTCAAAGAGAAACTCTGGCGTCTTTATCATTTCGTTCATATTTGATTTGTTTATAATCAATGATTTCACCGCTGCAAAGATAATTCATTTTATGTTTTTTCTTGGCCTTTCCTCGGTATTTAATAACATATGTTCTATATTTGTGGATAATTAAATATGAAATAATTATGGCTAAAAGAAGAATTTTAAAGAAAGAGATCAGCTACGTGGCTGGTGAATTGTTCACGGAAGCGCTGGTTTGCAAATTGTATATACCCGGAGTAAATCAAGAGAAAGCGGATGCTTTGATGGCTCGTATCCTAGATATGCAAGATAGTTATATCGTTCGTGCCGGACACCCCGACGGCAAGGATAACAAGGCTCTCGTACGGAATTATTATCGCAAATTAAGAGAGGACTTGCAAAACGAGGTTAACGCTATCGCCGACGAGATAGGAGAGTTGAGCAAGGACAAATAGGCATGAAGAAGGCAATTAGTAAGGCGATACTCCGTATGGCGGGGTGGAAGCTGGGCCCGGTGGATGGCGTGGATTTGCCGAAATGTATCGTATGTGTGGCTCCGCATACCAGTAACTGGGATTTTATCGTAGGGAAACTTTTTTATACCTCGATCGGGTGTAACGCCGGTTTCCTTATTAAGAAAGAGTGGTTCTTTTTCCCTTTTAATTTGCTGTTTAACTGGCTGGGAGGTGTTCCGGTGGATCGTGGTAAACGTACGTCGGTGACCGATCAGATGGTGGAACGTTTCAAGACCAGTGAGCGGTTTCAATTGGCCGTCACACCGGAAGGTACCCGGAAGCGGGCCAAGGACTGGAAAAAAGGATTCTATTTTATCGCTTTGAAAGCGAACGTGCCGATCGTGGTGGCTTATTTTGATTATGGAAAGAAAGAGGTGGGTACGAAGGGTGTTTTTTATCCGACAGGTGATGTGGATAAAGATATCCATACGATACGTGAGATGTATCGGGGAGTTACCGCTTGCCATCCTGAGAATTTCGTACAGGTATAGGAGTTTTATGGTGAAGAAATAAGAGTTTTACTATAGGAAAACAAAAGTTTTGCTATGAAGAAACTACTGTTTCTTCACCATGAAACTGTTTCCTTGTCACAATATGTCTTTTTATTACCTTAATATCTTTATTCTATGACTGAAGACTTACGTATCAGCATGATACAATCCCATATCATTTGGGAAGACCGTGAAGAGAACTTGGGTTATTACGGCGAACTGTTGCGCCGTGTTAGTGGAAGAACCGATTTAGCCGTATTGCCGGAGACGTTTACCACGGGATTTTCCATGGACGTGGAGAAACAAGCCGATACGATGGAGAGCCAGACCGTACCGACTATAAAGGAATGGGCTAAGAAATATAAACTGGCCGTGGCCGGGAGTTTTATCGCGAAAGATAACGGAAAGTTCTACAACCGGGCTTTTTTCATCACTCCGGAAGGAGAGGAGTATTATTACGATAAGCGTCATTTGTTCCGTATGGCGGAAGAGGACAAGCATTTCTCGGCGGGCGACAAACGGCTGATCGTGCCCTATAAAGGCTGGAATATCTGTTTGCAGGTTTGTTATGACCTGCGTTTCCCGGTTTGGAGCCGCAACGTAAATAACGAATATGATCTTTTGATTTATGTGGCCAATTGGCCCGAGGCCCGGAAGAAGGCGTGGAAGGCATTGCTGCATGCCCGTGCCATTGAGAACATGGCTTATGTCTGTGGCGTGAACCGTGTGGGGGTAGATGGGAAAGGTTTTCTTTTCAGAGGGGATTCCATGATTTATAACGCAAAAGGAAAGAAATTGGCTGATGCCGGAAAACGGGAGGAAATCACCCGGACATGTACCTTGAAGAAGAGCGAGCTGGATGAGTTCCGGGCTAAGTTCCCGGCGTGGAAGGATGCGGATGGATTTAGTATTGACTTCTAATCATCTGATTCCTGCTGATTATGGAAAAACGTAGTCCTTGGGCTTGGATCCCGTCTCTTTATTTCGCCGAAGGCTTGCCCTACGTGGTAGTCATGACGCTTTCTGTGATCATGTATAAACGTTTGGGCGTCTCGAATACGGATATCGCCTTGTTTACCAGTTGGCTTTATTTTCCTTGGGTGATCAAGCCCATCTGGAGCCCGTTCGTAGACTTGATAAAAACGAAGCGTTGGTGGATTTATGGCATGCAGTTATTGATTGGTGGTGGAATGGCAGGTGTGGCGTTCGTCCTTCCCGGGGATTTCTTTCTGCGGTTTACCTTGGCTTTCTTTTGGTTGATGGCGTTTAGTTCCGCTACGCACGATATCGCCGCAGATGGGTTCTATATGCTGGGCTTGACGGAGGAGCAACAGGCGTTCTTCATCGGTATCCGAAATACGTTCTACAGGGTGGCGATGCTAACCGGACAAGGTCTGCTGGTTATGCTGGCGGGACTTTTGGAGGAGAGTACCGGGCGGATTTCCTTTGCTTGGAGCCTGGTGTTTTTCGTATTGGCCGGTACCTTTATCGCCTTGGCCTTGTGGCATAAGTATATCTTACCCCGTCCGGCGAGTGACGCGCAACGTACGAATATCACCCCTCATACCATCTTGGTGGAGTTTGGCAATACTTTCGTGAGTTTTTTCAACAAGAAAGGGATTGTCCCGGCTTTGCTTTTTATGCTGACGTATCGTTTGGGGGAATCCCAATTGGTAAAGTTGGCTTCTCCTTTCCTGCTGGATGGGCGGGAAGTTGGCGGGCTGGCGCTCAGTACCGGTGAGGTCGGGTTCGCTTATGGTACGGTGGGAGTGATCTCCTTATTGCTCGGAGGGGTTTTAGGAGGCCTGGCTATATCCCGGAGTGGCTTGAAGACTTGGTTATGGCCTATGGCATTGGCTATCTCCTTGCCGAATCTGGTCTATTTGTATATGGCCTATACGATGCCGGAGAGTATTGTTGTCGTAAACGCTTGTGTCGCTGTCGAGCAATTCGGCTACGGGTTTGGCTTTACGGCTTATACGATGTATCTGATGCTTTTCGCCGAGGGGGAATATAAGACTTCGCATTATGCGATCAGTACCGGTTTCATGGCGTTAGGTATGATGCTACCGGGAATGGCATCGGGATGGATACAGGAGCAGATCGGTTACCAACATTTCTTTATCTGGGTAATGATCTGTTGCATACCTTTATTTATTGTATTGCCGTTCTTGCGTTTCAAGAAAAAATAATCTTATACCGATAATCCGGGAGTGTAGGGAAGGGTCACGATGAATGTGCTACCTTCCCCTTCTTTGGATTCTAGGGTGATATATCCTCCGAAGTGCTCGATGATAATTTGGCAGATCGCCAGTCCGAGGCCTGTCCCTTGCGCAAACTCGTCCAGTTTGTTGAACCGTTCGAATACTTGGGCTTGCTTATCTGCGGGAATGCCTTTGCCCGTATCGGTCACGGAGATCTGGATCCAACGTTTATCTTGCGTATAATCGTATTTAATCAAGATGTATCCTTGCGTCGTGAATTTTGCGGCGTTGTTTATGAGGTTGGTAATCACTTGGGTTAATCGATGTAGGTCCGCTTGGATAATGGCCGGGAGGACCGGCAGTTGTATTTTAAGCGCTACGCCTTGGGGCATCAACAATTGATGGGTGCGGTAGATATGGGATAGTAATTCGTTTAAGTCACAATTCGTGAGGGTAAACGACATCTTACCGGACTCGATGCGGGATAGATCGAGAATGTCATTGATCAATTTCAATAAGAGGTCGCTGTTCTTACTGATAACTTGCATGAACTCATCCCTCTCGTTCGGGCTTATTTCCATATCGCTTGTTAGCAGTTCCGAAAATCCAACGATGGCGTTAAGCGGGGTACGTATCTCATGGCTCATATTGGCGAGGAACGCTGATTTCATTTGGTCCGCTTCCTCGGCCCTTATACGGGCTTTGATAAGATATTCCTCTACTTCCTTACTTTGTTGGATATTTAAGCAGAGCCCGTTTACTCCGACATTATTGCGGGTGGAGTCTTGTCCATTCTTCGCTTGCGCATATCTGAATTCCCACCATATATGCCCTTTGCCGTTGAAATTATATCGGCGGCGGGTGATCTTACGGGAAGGGAATCCTGTATCAAGCAGGTGCTTATGTTGGATGAAATCTTCCCGGTCTTCAGGGTGGATAGACTCTTGGAATTGCGTGGAGGTGATCGGCTTTATCGGCATATCCAACGACTTATAGAAATCATGGTCGAACTCGAATACGCCGTTGCTGTATCGGAATGCGAAAATATCACCGCTCTCTAAAGCCAACGAGAGGAATTCTTTCTCTTTCCGTAAACTTTCTTGAGCCTGTTTCTTGTGAGAGGCTTCGCGACGGTATTGTACTCTTTGATAGAAAAGCGTCCATAGGATAAATAGGGTTAGAAGAATCCCGCATAGAATAATATATGTTTGATAACGAACCACAAAGGGCATATTCAAGAAGATGCTGTTTTGAGGCAGTTCTTTCCAATCGATACCCCATTTATTTAAAGTCGGGTAATCGAACAGATAGTTTTTGGCGCTTTCCGTTATTTGTGGGAAGCTATTGGCCGGTGTGCCTTTGAGTATGCTGGCAGCTCGTCGTAAGGCTTCTTGGGTTTGGCTCTCTACCGGGGTCATATATCCTCCGATGAAGTCTCCGTCATATCCTACGGATTCGTTGATCGCCGAGAAGCTGGGAAATGAGCAGAACCTACCTAAGGCTATCGAGGTATAATCTCTTTTGGTAGCAAGGTAGGCCTTGTTGTAAGTACTTGTACCTAACCCCCAGATCAAGTTGGAACTGGTGCGGGGTTGAATGGTTTGTATATAAAGGGAATCGAACGGTACTTTTGGGAACCGCACTAAAGAAGAGGATCTCTTTTTATCGGATGGGGATGAATACTGGGGATATTTAAGGTAATCGGGTCTAGCCTTGGAGCATAGCCCTTTTATTTGCTCATCCATATCTTTCAGGATCTTTTTGTCAAGAGCTGTACTATCAGAGACACGTACAATCACGCATTTTCCCATGATTCGCTCAATAAGTTCGACGTTTTT
>OCAV01001887.1_pt1 | contig 12290 bp, 10 predicted proteins | sample 1538331 | NCBI WGS metagenome assembly OCAV01 (sample SAMEA2580297, study PRJEB22360) | human gut metagenome | biome: human gut; feature: human-associated habitat; material: faeces | place: Denmark | collected 2008/2010
TTTATATGTGGGTTGATGCTAAAAATATTTTTTTATGCACTTTTATATTACTGCTTAACGGTTCAGACCGCCCACCCCGTGGTGGAAATAGCTTTTACTCCGTCAAAAGTGTGTGAAGAAAAAATTATCGAACTTATTAATAACAGTCAGAGCTCTATTGATGTTGCTGTGTATTCCATAAACAATCAACAAATTATAGATGCCCTGTACAGAGCCAGACAAAGGGATGTTTCCATTCGTATCTTGACAGATAAGTTGCAAGCTTCCGGAAAGTACTCAAAAGTTGAGGAAATGCATAGCAATGGCCTGAATATCCGAGTGCATACAAAAAATAAGATTGAACATAACAAATTTGCTGTCTTTGACGGAAAATCCGCATCAACCGGTTCGTTCAACTGGACGAATGCCGCTACCAGCAAAAACAGCGAAAACTGCTTATTTTTGATAAATGAACCTGATTATGCAAAAATTTATCAACAGCGTTTTGAGGAATTATGGGAGATGAATACGGAAACCAAATCTGAGCAATGGTTTGAAAAACGGAGAATAAGAAATGAACTTAACAATTAAATCTCTTGAAACAGGTATTCTGATTGCTTAAGGAAGCGCGCATGCAGATGGATAAACTGAGAGATAGAAAGGTAAACTAAATGAGTAGAACAAAAAGAGTATTCGGATTGGGAAGTTTTTTCCTATCAGATGAAGAAAGAAAAGAAGTCCATAGATATTTAATGATGCAGTTGCAAGGCAAACTTCCGCAGCCTATCGAAAATTTAACCTTAAACAAATATTTCGAACTGGTTAAAGAAATAGAATTGGCTTTTTGCGATGAGAATGGTTTTTCAAAACGTTTTGGATATGAAGATAGACTGGTTAATTTCAAAAACATGGAGGCGGAAGAAGTTGCACGAAGGACAATGGATGGAAGGCAAATGTTTTATTCTGACTACGGACATCCGGAAGGTGTTTTGGCCGACCGAGACCACGATAGTCCAGAAGAATTCAAGTGGTGGCTGTTTAGCTATGTCCATCTGGGGCATCCCTGGGAAACGTCTGTAGGTAACTTTAATCCAGGCTTTTTATGGAAACAAGGCTATAATCACAAAAATGTAGGCTATGATAAAAAGAATTATCAGCAGTATGCCTCTAACAAATGGGTTTTCTATTTTTCCCGCTGTCACCGCAATACTGTTTATGCCATGCGTGCATTCATACGGCTTAGAAAATTAGGCTATCCTGTCATTTGGGATCAAGGAGAGTATGATTTGCGAGAACTGACAAAAAAATACTTCGTTGATCTGTCAGAACAGCCGAATTGGTATGATATGGACGAAACAACGTATGATATGCTAATAAATAAGTTTATCCGCTGAAATTGCTTGTAATTTGTCTTGTTAACTTGATTTTTACCGTCTTTTTGGTTATACTTAGCCAGTTATTGCCGGAGGTATTATGGAACATTTTGAAGAGTATAAAAAGCAGGGGGAACCGGAAAAATCACAAAAGGCTGAAAACTGGGGTGTTGCCATTGGTTTACAGCAGGTTGATAATCTGACCCCGTCCAAATATCTGATTGAAGTTGCAAAGGATAATATTGAAGGAAAGATCTCTATTGATGAGGCCGGCGAGCAGGTCAGTCAGTATTACAAAAAAAATCCGGCTAAGACTCTCAAGGAGCATAATGAAAAAGAAGCGGATGAGGTTTCTGCCCGAATTGCAAAACTTTTAAGCACACATACTTTTTCTTTCAGTCCCGCTGAATTAATTTCTATTCATAAGGCTTTATTTAGCGGAATATTTGACGATGAAATTGCCGGCAAAATCCGCACATACGATATTACAAAAAAAGAGCCGATATTAAACGGTGATACGGTTATTTACGGTCGGGCCGACAGTATTATGGAAACGCTTGATTATGATTTTGGGCAGGAAAAAAAGTTTAATTATAAAGGGCTGTCTAAACGTGAAAAAGTGGAACGACTGGCTAAATTTACGTCAGGAATATGGCAAATTCATCCCTTCGGCGAGGGAAACACCCGTGCAACTGCGGTTTTCATCATTAAATATCTTTATACTTTGGGATTTGTAACCAATAACGATCTTTTTGAACAAAATTCCAAGTATTTTCGTAATGCCTTGGTACGGGCAAATTATCAAAATCTGAATCAAGATATTTATTATACAATGGAATATCTAAATAAATTTTTCGGGAATCTGTTGCTGGGTGAAAAGAATCTGTTGGATAATCGCGAAATGCAGATAAAAGACAGTATGATGTCCGGAAAAGAAAGTTCACAGAAAAGTTCACAGAAAAGTTCACACAAAATTTTGGAACTGATGAAGCAAAATCCGGCAATAACAACCACGGAATTAGCCCAACTTTTAAATATTTCCCGCCGGGCTATTGCAAAACAAACTGCCTTATTGAAAGAAAAAGGACTTATTCGTCGTATTGGCCCGGATAAAGGGGGACATTGGGAAGTCTTAAATGACCAGAAATAAGGTGCAATGATTAAAGTTTTATTTGTCTGTCTTGGAAATATTTGCCGATCACCAATGGCGGAGTTTGTGTTGAAACAAATGGTCGCGGAAAAAGGACTGGCAGGTAGTTTTGAAATAGATTCTGCGGCCACGGAAGGATACAACGAGATGTGCCATGCCGGTATTCATCATGGAACGCGCCAAATGCTGAAATCCATGCATATATCGTTTGAAGAGCATTATTCCCGCCGTATACGCCCGCATGATTATGCGTATTTTGATTATATCCTGGCAATGGATGACAGCAATATCGAAGACATTCAATCATTGGTCGGCATGGATACCGAACACAAAATATATCGTCTGCTGGATTTTACAGACCATCCGCGCAACATTAAAAATCCCTTATTTTTATCGAATTTTGACGAGACTTACAGGGATATTGTTGAGGGGTGCCAGGCTTTTTTAGAATATTTAAATAATAAATCTGAGTGATTATATGAATAGAAAGACCATTTTATCAAGACATTTTCCTGATTTCGTAAAAAAATGGAAAAAATTCCAGCATAATTTCAAAAGAAATGATTCTTGGTATATTACTAGCGATTACTGCCTTGATGATAAAAATAAGCCTCATGATGTTATGACATTTACAATCTATCCGTTTATTCATCCTTATTTGCTAAAGAACGGCATAAAGTATAATTTACCCAAAGATATTAAAGATTTTACAAACATTTCAGAAAAGGCAATCAAATACATAAAAAAATCGCCTTATTCTTTTTCAGTAGCTTTTGTGATAGAAGATAAAAATAATATTTTTAATCTTGAGCAGAATAAACAGCTTATTGATAAAATCATTAAAAATATGGAAAATTGGCCTCAAAAGAAAAAAGAAGAGTTTATACATAAAATAAAAAAATTCAGAGAGTATCTTAATCGCAAAAAAATAGCCTCAAAAACATTGTCAAATATAGCCGTTACAGTGCATATAATGTCGACAATTATAGAATTTCTTTTAATAAAAGCCAATGCAAAACATATTTACTGGATTTCTGACCGAGATGAGATAATTAATTTTCAAGATGGTATTATACATGAATTTATTCGTTTGGGTTATGCTAATTTACTAAATAGAAGAGTTCCAGACGATAAAGTATATGGTTTTTTAGAGGCTAAAGATTACGATCAGACAATATTTGATGAGTTTGTAAGAATACCTGATTATATTTCTGGGACTATAGCTTCTATGGATTTTGAGAATGTGGGCAGTATTCCCGAAAAACATTATGATTTGTTTGATAAAAGTATAGTGGATAACGAACGAATTTATGTTATGCATATAAAACATGGGCAAAATGAGGATACATTAAGTGACTTAAAATTCACGAGGAACAATCGTGCAGAAAATTAAATTATAAACTACGAGTCGTATTTTATAAAATTGCAACATCTCATTTGGTAATGTACTGCCTTTTTTTGATAGAATTGTATATCAATTTAGAGGATTCGAGATTTTGAAGGTCTGAGGTGGCTGATTTTTGCTAATGGTTTGATATTTTTTAATATTATGTAAAATCAGTGCGTTATTTTGTATATTTTTCCTCACTTTGGGTTGAAAGCACAACCATTAAAAAAGCCAGTCTTTATGACTGGCTTTTTTTGTTTTTGAAATCTGTGGTCAGATTTTTGTTTGGGGATGTCTGTTTTCCTGTGAGCAGCGGGTGTGCGGAGAAATGCCGGAATTGGAACTGTTTGAACAAAGCAAAAATTAATTTTATTTTTGCAGAAGGTATAAAGTCAGGGAGTTTTTGTTTTGTTCAAAACTTTCTGACTTATTTGGGATTCAGAGGATTTTATCAGAAAACAATCAGGCTTTGGGTGATAAATGTTTGACAAGCGGAAATATAATTCCTATGCTTTACTGAAAAAATTTAATTAGCACTTATTATGGAAAATAGATTTGTAAAATGCGCCAATTATATAAACTATACTTGGCAGCATAAAAAGGCTTTTTTACGAGTGGAGAAGCAATGTCGAGGTTTTAATTCTCTCAGGGGATATTTGCACGACGTTGACAAGTTATTTCGCTACCTGGCTTTTTTGTGGGGGCGAGAAGACTGGCAGATTCAGAAGGCTCATCGAGAGACTTCCAGTCATCATGCCGAGTACAAGAGGCATCCGCATACCGAGGAGGATTATATGCTGATGGTGATTGACTGGGAATGTGCGCCGCTGACCAAACCGGACAAGCCTTTGCTGGCTTTTGCGACGATGCTGAAATGGTATCCGCAGTTGGAAACTCGGGTGATGCCGTATATTTTAAAATTTAACCTCTTTGACGAAGTCGCCATCAATCAGGCAGTGGAATATCAGTTGTGCAGTCGTGATGAAGCAAAGCAAATCGCCCGCCGATACGGTTGGTGCGGATAAGGCAGGTTAGAAACGAGATTCTCAAAGCAATGCTTTGGCGGTCTCGTTTTTTTTATGGTATTTTCAGCTTGACTTTTGTTTTATTTAGGATATAATTCCTGCTGTCAAGGGCGGTACTGTATCAGAATCTTTCGTATGTTACGAAAGATTTTTTGTTTTTTTAGAAAAAGGAAAAGCGAATGGAGAATAGAATACAATACCGGGGAAACGGCGAAGTGACGGAGTTTTTCTATAACTTCGTCATTTTTGCCGCGGGTGATATGGAAGTTTATTTGGATGAGGCGCTTCAGGTTTCCGGTTATGAAGTTGTCGGTGCCGGTGACAAGGAAGGCGGGAAAGTCGTTTTTGAAAAAGCGCCGGCGTCAGGGGTATTGGTAACTTTGTCCCGAAAACTGGAAATCAGCCGCCGCAGCGATTTTCAGGAAGGCGGGGTTTTGCGTTCAAAAATACTTAACTATGAATTTGATTATATTGTGGCCTGTTTGCAACAAATCAGTGCGGCGATTGATCGGACGATGATTTTGCCGGCTTATGCCGAAGACGTTAACTTGAAACTGCCCAGCCCGTCGCGCGGAAAAGCCATTTTGTGGAATGAAGACGCCAGCGGTTTGTGTAACTCCGATGTTGACATTAATAATCTGGATGCGGCTTTAACTGAAGCCGTAGCGACAACAACGGCCAATGCGGCCGGCAGAACAGTCGGCAATAGCAACGGCGCAGGCCGCTGTTGCAACGGAGAAAGCCGAAGAGGCGACACGGGCGGCGGAGGCAGCCGAAGAAGCTACTTTGCAAAAGCTGGATACCGATGTTGAAAATATTTCGGCAGAAGGCAAGAAAAATATCATCGTCTGGGGGATGCCGGATTATGACAAGGCGGTCGATAAGGTTCCCGAAGAACTTTATACGGCGCCCTGCAACGGTTATGTGTTTTTACACGCTCGGGGAAATCCGACGATAGAAAAGGAGCCTTATGGCATGTATCTTGAAGTCGGCAGCACGGAAAGCAATTTGCAAAAATTTTATGCCCGTTACGGAGCGATGCCGCAAAACGGAAATTTGGGCAGTTCGATTATGCTGCCGCTAACCAAAGACGACGTATATCGGTGTACCGGGCTGGGTTCGGCCCCAAGGTTTGTGTTTATTCCATGCAGAGGAGAAGCTTGAAATGTTTATAGAAGTGAAAGACGGACGTTTAATCGGTTGGGGAGAGTATCCCTTCAGCCGTACGGCAGTTGAGATCGATTATCAGTATACAGGTAAATTTGCCAATGGATATGAAATTTCCGGCGGGCAGGTTAGGTACCCAGAACCGGAGTTGTCTTACCGCCAGAAGCGGGAGGCCGAGTATCCGTCTCTGGGAGATATGGTGGATGCCTTTTGTAAAGCTGCGCAGGGGGACGAGGGCGAGTTGTCCGCTTTAATGGAGCAGCGTGCGGCGGTAAAGTTAAAATATCCCAAGTAAATTCGAGGATACCCCCGGATGCTTCCGGGGGTATTTTTAATCCAAAAGTGCCGCAACCAGTTTTCGAACTTTACTTATCTGTTGTTGTTTCAAGGGCTGCAATATAGACATATCCAGGCTCGAAACTTGCCGCAAGACAGTATCGGCACCGACAGACTTAAAAAGATTGGCTCGCGGAGACGTTGAATATAATCTGGCTTTGTTTCCGTAAACGAGGGCTGCCAGGCAAGCGTGGACACGGTCTGTGTAAACGATGTCGGCATTTTTGTACAAGGCAAGGTAGTCGTACGGCATATCCGATATCAGGGTGTTTTCTTCTTTGAGAAAAAGGCGTTCTATCGGTCCCCAGGCGTTATGATGGGTACGGATGACGGTTTTGTCCTGATGATTCATTTCCGGTTTGTTATGCAGGTTTTGGGCGAGGTCAAAATTTTCAACGTCAAAAGGTGTAATCAGCAGGTGGGGAGGCGTGTATATTTCCGGAAGAAAAAAGGCACAGTCTATGCCTTCTTCTATCAGCGGGCAAAAGGGCTGGAAGTTAACAAAGGTTTCATGGTCGCGGGCAAGGAGAGCAAATTTGTGAAGTTTTGCAAGGAACTCGTTGTTCATTTGGGTTTCGTCTGCGGTATATCGGTCCGGACCGGCACCTAAAAACAAAACGGGAATTTTTCTTTGAGCCAAATGCAGCAGGGTTTTACCGCTGGTTACGATAAATTCTTTGGCAAGGCACATGCCGGGAACAACTACTAAATCAACGTCGGCCACTTGGGCGAGCTCTAGGCTGTTATGTATATAGTCAGGGGCTTTTTTGATTTTAGGATAACCAAAAAAATTCTTTTTGATGTGGTCCTGTCCGTGGCTGAACATCCAGTGTCCGGCACAGCCGGTGCGAAAGACGGCTGCATCAGGGAAAGCCTGGCGAATAATCGCTTCGGCGCCCAACCCGAGAAAGGCGTTGCCGATATTGTGAGGCCATAAGCCTACGTAGAGGGCAATGTTTAAGGGTGTTTTCATATTTGCTCCTTGGTTAAACGGTTGTTTTGAGAGATGATTTTATCAATAAAGTCACTTAACTGTTGTTTGAAACGGTCTTGCGAGTAAAGCCGAAGAGCTGTTTGCTGGCAGGCTTGTATTTGGGGCAGCAGTTTGGTGTGTGGCGTTTGCGCCAGTTTTTCAACGGTTTGTTTTATTTCCGAAACAGTGCAATTTTTCAGAATTGTTCCGCAGCCGGGCGGCAGGTCTATTCCGCAGTTATTGCTTAAGACAGGATAAAGGCCGCTTTTCATCAACATTGCGCAGGCCGGGGAAATGCCTTCGGCACAAGACGGAGCGATAAAACAAAAACATTGTTCCAGCAGGCTGCGGAATTCGGCGCTTTGGCAATCCATAAAACCGTGGCAGGTAATGTTGGGAAGTTCAAAAAGTTCGCGGTGATATAGTTTGAGAAAATCAGGCTCATTGTTCAGTCCGGCAGTGATGTGAAGGCGGCAGTGAGGCATAGAGGCGAATGCTTCCAAAACCAAATCGAGGCCTTTGTGAACGGCACCATGCCCAAAATGCCACAGAAAGCCGTTTCCGCTGCGGCATATTTGTTCTGCCGTTTTAATCAAAGGCGGATTGAGGGTGTTGGTTGTGACCAACGTCAGTTGGCGGCGCCATTCTTTCGGATAAGTTTGTAACGTTTGACGGTTGCCGATAAGCGCAGCAAAGTCGGCAACGGCAAAGGACTTGTCCATACAGTCGTCCGGACGCGAGCGTCGGGGCCGGCAGGTGTTGCCTTTTCTGCGGCTGCCGAGACATTCAATTCTTTTCCGTTCAGCCTGGTTGGCAAACGGTTGGTAGCTTTCTGAAAACAGGACGGTTTTTGTCGCTTTGGGCTGAAGTTTGGCAAAACGCTCAAGATTCCAGTAATTGTCAAAAATGATGTCGTAGCTGCGGCGAGGAATAAAGTCAGCGTCGCCGTTGGATACGACGTCGACGAGATATCCCTTGTCGAGAAACAGGCGGCAAATGGCATGACTGCCCCAGACGACCGCGTGCTGCCGGAGCTTTTGTGGATTGTCTGTGTATGGGATGTAACAAACCAGGACATATCCGCGGATTTTATCGCGGGGTATTAGTGTCCTTACCTGTTTGAAGCGTTTTTTACGTTTGGCTTTGAACAAGTTGCGTTTTTGGCGATTGAAAATGCAAAGGCCTGCGAGGCTCAGACTCAGGTTAAAGAGAAGTTTGCTGCGGCGTAAATATTCCAATAGTTTAATCATTGATTATCTTCCTGACGATAATGTCGGCAGATGTTTTCCAGGAAAACTGCCGCGCCCGGCGGAGAGATTGTTGCACAAGCCGTTGTCTCAGCTGCGGATTGTCAAATAAATCGGTAAACGCCTTAACCAGACTTTTCTCATTGCGGGGATCTATCATAATGCCGGCGTTACCAATCACTTCAGGCAACGATGACGTGTCGGAGGCGATGACCGGACAGCCGCATTGCATCGCTTCCAGCGGCGGAAGCCCGAACCCCTCGTAGAGACTGGGGTAAACGAAGCAAAAAGCGTCAGAGTAAAGAGCCGCCAAATCATCATCGTCAACATATCCGGTCAGAATGATGAACCGTTTGCAGTCTTTTAGATTTCCGATTTCCCGTTGCAAAAAGGGGACAAATGTTTTCCACGAGGCTCCGCCGAGTACAAAATATAAATTTTCGGTTTGGCGCAAAGCAGTAAATTCGGCAAACGCTTTAACGGCAAAAATAAGGTTTTTGCGGGGTTCTAAGGTACACAGGCTGAAGATATAGGAAGCGTTTTCCGGGATGTTGTATTTTCGCCTGATGTCGGAAAGTTTGTTTTTGTCGCAGCAGGGGGAAAATTTTTTTGAGGCCGCTAAAGGGACGATGCTGATACGGTCTTCTTGCAAGCCGGGCAGGGCATAAAGAAAGTCTCGTTTGGTGTTTAGCGAGTTGGCAAAATAGTGCTGAGTATTGTTTATGGCAGACAGGAGTTTGGCAAACCAGCAGTTTCCGTTTTTCATTTGAGGATAAAATTCGGGAAAAAGCAGCGGAATCGTATCGTGCAGAAAAAGATAGCGGCGGATGTGAGCGGCCTTGCAAATGATTTTCGGAGCCGGATGCATCGGTGAGAAGTAGGCGTGCCATTTTCGGAGTTCTTTGCTGCGGAAGAAGGAAAGCAACGGTCGTATTGCGAGGTTGAGTCCCGAAATCAGGAATGCCGGAATTTTCAGAAAGCGACGCAGGATTTTTCGGTGCGGACGGTGTTTGAGCTTTTTCATATATTGTTTGAGTGCGGCAACCGCAAAATCTGACGGAGTATAAATTTTGAGCAGGGGCAGCCGGGCTAACATCCGGTCGCTGCGCCGCAGAAAGGAAAGGTTGGACAAGCGTTCGGGGCTGCAATATAAACAAACGTTGATTTCCGGACGGGTGGCCAGCTGTTCAAGAATGCAGCGTGCAGTGAAATAAATGCCGGAGCGTGCGGACAGCTCATCCACTGAATCGGCCAGTACGTCCACATCAAAAATCAAGTTACATTGAGCAGACATTTTTAAATCCTTTGACGATGGTTTCGATTGTTTGCCGCCAGTTGAAATTTTCGGCTTGTTTTTTGCCAAGTTCCGACAGCGTTTGCCTTAGGCTTTCGTTATCGGAAATTGTTTTCAGCGCTGCGGCGGTTTCCTGTTCATCGTCGGCACTAATATATAAGGGAGCCTTTCCGCCGACTTCCGGCAGAGAGGAGTTGTCTGCGCAGATGACCGGGGTACCGCACTGCATCGCTTCCAGAACAGGCAGGCCAAACCCTTCGTAAAGGCTGGGATAGACGAAAGCGAGAGCTCCGTTGTAAAGCGGTGCAAGGTCGGCGTTGTCGACGTATCCGGTAAAAATTATGCGGGAAGCGAAGTTTTTGTAATTTTCAATTTCACGGAGACGGGATTTGATTTTTTCGGTATTGGAACCGGCAATAACCAAAGCCGATTTGTTTTCCGGGTTTTGCCGGGCGAAACAGCAAAAAGACTTTATGAGATGCAGGAAGTTTTTGCGCGGAGAGTCTGCTGATAAGCCCAGAAAGTAAGTTTCTGCGGAAATGTTGTATTTGCGCTTTACACTTTTTATCAAACGGGAGTTTGTCAGCGGGCGGAAGCTTTCTCCGGCGGCAAGGCCGGTTTTGAAAGTGACGGCTGACTGAGGCAGCGTGGCGTATTTGAAGAAATCACATTTGGAGTATTCGGAATTGAAGAAGATGAGATCAGCGGCGACGTCCGACATCCAAGAAGCATATCTGCGGCAAAATTCCGGGGTGCTGAAATGCGGGCATGCCAAGGGAATGACGTCGTGTATAAAGAGGGCGGATTTTATGCCGGAGGAGTAAACGAAAGGCGAAACTGGCAAAAACGGACTGAAATAGATGTCAAAGGCGGATAAAATCTCGGTATACTTGTGCTGATATAATATACGGAAAAGATTTTCTTTGCAGCGGACGCCAAAAAGCTCGCGTTTTACGGCGAAGCGCATGTGCGGCAAAGTGACCGTCCGCTCCAGCAGATGCAGGAGGCCGCAGTCGGAAAGATAGTCTCGGGCACAGCCTTTGGTTGTCCCGATGCAGGGATAAATTTCAATTTCGGGATGGGCCGCAAGTCTGCAAAAGAGTTCATCGGCAACGCGGTAAAGACCGGCTTTCTGCGAAGCGGAAATTTGCAGGCTGATGTCATAGAGAAGTTTTATTTTGGTTGCCATTGTCGTCCACGTCCCTGATGTTCAGTCAACGGCAAGCAAAAATCGGGAAGTTGAACGATTGCCTTTGCCCGGCAATTCCGGCGGTTTTTAAAATACAACGGTATTTCTGGACATGGCCGCCGGCTTCCCGATAGGGAGCTTGGATAATTTGGCGGCAGAAAAGGCGATACGGCCGTTGTAATCGGATATGGTCAAGTTGCAGCATCGTTTTCTCCGTCGTCAAAAAACAGGAAGATGCGGAACAATGACAGCCATACATATACGCTCATAACCCGAAAACGGTGTTTTCAGGCAGATATGATTCCGGCGGCCATACGGCTTTCGGACATATGAAAAGACGGTGCAGAAATCCGACACCGAAACAACGGCGCAGTCTTGCACCGCCGAAATAAAGCTTGTCACGGCTCCGTACCTTCAAGGTACACGGTATAATTGTTATTACACCTTGACAAAGAGTATGATAAAACCTTAAGTTTGGCAAGAAGAAATTTTCATTCTCATTAAAGTCAGTCGTTGGTATTGACGGGAATCATTTTAAATGTTATGAAAACGGAACAAATATATAATTAATTACATCCTATGGACTAAAATGAAAATCGTACTTTACAAACGCAATAATTTAATCGGAACAGCGGGTGGTTCCGAAAAGGTTTTGTGTCGTTTTGCCAATGAAATGACTTCCCGCGGGCATGAAGTGGCGTTGATGACCAGGGATTATGCGGTGGGGGTTCCTTTTTATCCCTTGAGCGACAAAGTGCGGATTTGTAATTTTCCGGTCAGCCGTGATTCTTCTCTTAATCTTGTGCTGAGGGCGCTTGATAAACTTTTGTTTATGGTGGGCGGGATTATTCCGGCTGTGGCAAAACTTACCCGTGCATACAAAAGGGCCGTTTTTATGAATGAAAGGCTGCGGGAGGAAAAGCCGGACATTCTTGTGACGGCGGGAATTTCAGATTTGACGGACTTTTCTTACGGGCATCGCTTGCCGGTTCCGAGCGTGGTTATGATTCACAGCGAACCGTCGGTCTTTTTCAGACGCCGGGGCTTTATCAAAGAACGTTTGTACCGAAAAACAGCAGCGGAGGCGGACGTTGTGCAGGTTTTGTTTTCCGAGTATGAGAAGACTGTTCGCCGGTTCGGTGCAGAAAGAACGGCGGTTATCGGCAATGC
>OCAV01001893.1_pt1 | contig 12263 bp, 8 predicted proteins | sample 1538331 | NCBI WGS metagenome assembly OCAV01 (sample SAMEA2580297, study PRJEB22360) | human gut metagenome | biome: human gut; feature: human-associated habitat; material: faeces | place: Denmark | collected 2008/2010
AAGCCGTAATCTCCCCCTCCTGCCCACAAGCAGATGCTTTCTCTATTTTAGCTGTCCCTCCGCACGAGGAAAGTAGGATGGCGGAGAATGCTAACACTGACAAGAATTGCTTTTTCATATTATGTATTAGTTTTATGTTTTTATGATTGCAATATTAGCACATTCTCCCCAGAAGGATTTTCTACGTTATCCAAACGGCTTTCCCCGATGTTCAAAACAGCTTTCTCCAATGTTCAAATGTTTGCAGATTTGTTCAAAACATGCTCTCCGGCAGTCTCTCTCTCAATTTTTATGAGTATTTTCGCATCGTAATGCAGAGATTCGTTGAACAAAACAAATGGATGACATGCCAATGCTTTTAGTCTACACTATATATTATGAAATACATTAAATACTTACTTCTATTGTGTTTAATCACCGCGTGCAATCCGTCGGACACAAAGCCCACACCGGAAGGCAGCATCGAAAGCCCCGTCATCACCAATGACCTCTCCAATCAGAAGGTCACCGCCTTTGCCGAAGATGCACAAGGACACATTTGGATAGGAACTTCACGAGGGGTAAACAAATATAATGTACACGAATATCATCAGTATTACTGTACGGATGACTCGCTGGATATACCCGATAATCAAATCAACGACCTCTTCCGTGATTCACAAGGCCGGTTGTGGGTAGTCACCGTAAATGGAACCAGCCTATACACAGACAAAGATAATTTCCAAAATATCCCACTGGACTTCCCCAATAAAAACGGCATCCAAATACTCGAGAACAAAGACGGAAAGATTTTTCTGAACATGATGCACAACCTTGCCGTATATAATCCACAAACACACAAATTTGACGTACCCATCAAGATATTTGACCCAAACTATACCTTCAACAACCGCTGCTTCATAGACCAGAGCAACAAACTGTGGGCAGTGACCCCACTGTCTCTGCGCCGCTACAACTCCTCCACACTAGCGCTGGAAGACTCCATTCCAATGCAAGGCATTTTTCCCACCCACTTCTTCATGCACACCAACGGAATCCTATGGCTGGCGGGAAACCGCCAGATAACATTGTTCGACACACATACGCACAAATTCAAGGAAACACCCCAAGCCCTTCGGAGCCATCCGTTGCTGCTGCATGCCAACGTCAACTACATCCACCCTTACGGCAGCAACAGCCTGCTGCTGAATACCGACCAACAAGGAATGTTTCTCTACAACTACGTGGAAGGATACGTGATACATCAGAGCGAAAACGGTTTTCCCTTCGAAGTGCCTCACTTCAAGATAAGCACCATGTTTACCGACTCACAGAAAAACCTGTGGATAGGCTCTGTAGACCAAGGCTATGTCGTGCGTTACAACTATAAAGAACGTTTCAACACCAATAATCATCTCAGCTCATACCTGAACCGAAAGTCAGTGCTGTCCGTGGCAGTGGACAAGGAGCGAAATCTCTGGATGGCCACCATGATAGACGGGCTGTACGTTTACAACATGGACAGCCACGAAGTGAAAGAAGTGGACTCGGCTGGACTTCCGGGAAAAAGCGCTACCGACAAACCGGACATCACACGCGTATTCGTAGATGATGAGGGCTACATCTGGCTGGCGGCCCTCTATGCGAGCAAGGTGATGAAATGCAGCTATAAAAACGGCATACTGAAGACAGAGTCTATTCATGACATCTTCCTACCACTGTCGTTTGCACAAGATCGTTGTGGAACAATTTGGGTGGGTACATACAGCCCTAAACTTTATGCCAAAAAGCGTAAAGAAAAAGAATTTGTCCAAACAAAAGTATTTTCCTGGACGGGAACCTTCATACCCGGACTCCTTCCACGCAACAACGGAAAGATGTGGACCACTGCCTTCATGAACCCAGTCATGCAAATCAATCCCGACAATTGGGAAAGCGCTGAAGTACCATTCGAGAACACCGACTGGCAAGCTTGTATCCAACGTTCAGTATTCATCCCTACCGACATCTTCGAAGACAGTCGTGGAGATGTATGGATTGGGACCGTCAGCAACGGACTGCTGCACTATTCTGCCGCCACCGGAAAAATCGAGACCATAGAGGGTACACCCTGCCGGGACATCTCTTGCATTGAGGAAGATGCACAAGGCAATATATGGGCAGGCACACAATACGGGCTGGGCAAATATGACCGCACCGTAGGGAAATTTACCAACTACTATGCCGCCGACGGCATAGGCGGCAATCAGTTTTACGACCGTTCTTCATGCCGCCTGCCCGACGGGACACTTGTTTTTGGCGGTACGCACGGGCTGACTTTCTTCAACCCTATGGACGTAAGTACCAAACGGGAAATTCCACTGCTCTTCGAGGATTTGAAGATACACAACCGGTTGGCACGCCCACAAGACAGCGAAAGTATAGACAAGCACCTCTCCTACCGACCGGACATCTGCCTGGACCACAATCAGAATGGTTTCAGCATCTCCTTTGCCGCACTGGACTACTGCGAATATGAACGCGTACATTATTATTACAAGATGGACGGTTTCGACAAATATTGGATTGATGCCCGCAACAACCGCGAGGCCTACTATGCCAATCTGCCTGCCGGTACCTACACCTTCAAAGTTAAAATAACCAATAACGACAAGAGCATTGTAGAAAGGGAGAATTCCATACGCGTCATCGTAAAGCCCGCCCCTTGGCAAACGTGGTGGGCATGGTGTATCTATCTGCTTATTGCCGCCGCCATCATCGGTATCTTCATCCGTGCCTGGCTACGTATCAAGCAGGAAAAAGAAACCACCCGGCGTGCCAAACTTGAGAAGGAGCAGGAACAACGGGTGAACCGCATGAACATGAGTTTCTTTGCCAACATCTCGCACGAGTTCCGCACCCCGCTCACCATGATTTCGGGCCCGGTGACACAACTTTGCGAAAGTCCCAAGATAGAGGGAGAAAACAAACAACTGCTTTACATCGTACAACGCAGTGTGGGGCGCATGCTCCGTCTGGTGAACCAGCTGATGGACTTCAACAAACTGGAGAATGACACCCTGAAGCTGCGAGTGAAACGGACTGACATCATCTCGCAACTGCAACGCTTTGTAGATATTTTCCGCATCAACGCCAACGAGAAAGGCATCGCACTGAACACTTATGGCCTGGAGGATACTTTCCTCATGTGGCTGGACGTGGACAAGCTGGACAAGATTGTAGGAAACCTGCTTTCAAACGCCTTGAAGTTCACTCCGAACGGTGGGAAAGTGGAACTGTGCTTCGACGTCATTACCCGCGAAGAGGCTGCGCGTCTCTTTACGCTGACCGACAAAGACATCGACACGCAATACGTCAAAGTTGCCGTGGCCGACAGCGGGAACGGAATCCCCGAGGAACAGTTGGAGAAGGTATTCGAACGCTACTACCAACTGGACAATCAATCCAAAGGCACCTATAACTGGGGAACCGGCATCGGCTTGTACTACGCCCGCAGCCTGGCGCTGCTGCATCACGGCTACCTGAAAGCCGGTAACCGTACCGAAGGAAGCGGAGCCGTCTTCACCCTGCTGCTGCCGGTGAATGACCTCTCCTATACCCCCGAAGAATGTACCCTCCCCGAAGAAGAACAGAACAAGGCGTTTCCGATACAAACGGAAGAACAGTATCAACTGGAAAACACAGAGAGCATCCGGCAACAAAAGCAAACCCTGCTGGTGGTAGACGATGATACGGAAGTGGCCCACTACCTGAAGGCCCTGCTTTCTCCCGTCTACAACGTTGTCTGCCGCTTCGATGCCGACAGCGCCTTCAAAGCCATGAGCGAAGAAGCTCCCGACCTCGTACTGAGCGATGTAGTGATGCCCGGAAGAAACGGTTACGACCTCTGCCGACAGATAAAGGAAGACTTGCAACTATGCCACATCCCCGTGATACTGGTAACAGCCAAAGCTACTGTAGAGAACCAGGTGGAAGGTCTGAATACCGGTGCAGATGCCTACGTAACGAAACCTTTCGAGCCCAACTACCTGCTGGCGCTTATCAAATCCCAGCTGAAGAACCGTGAGAAAGTGCGCAGTCTCCTGAGCCGTTCCACCCAAACGGATGAGATTGAGGAGAACGTGCTCTCCCCGCAAGACAACACCTTCATGACCGAACTTTACCACCTGATGGAAAACGAACTCTCCAATCCGGAACTGGACGTGGCGCGCATGACCGAGCTGCTGAAAATCTCCCGCACCAAATTCTATTACAAGGTAAAGGGGCTGACGGGTGAGAACCCCAGCGTATTCTTCAAGACCTACAAGCTGAACCGTGCCGCCAAATTGATAAAGGAAGGGAAATATACCATCTCAGAGATAGCGGACATGACGGGATTCAGTACACTGTCCCATTTCTCGACCAGCTTCAAGAAACAATTCGGGGCGACGCCGAGCGAATACAGCAAGTAAAAAACCAGTCGGTTCAAATTTATTCATTACATTTGTACCATTCTTAAAAAAACTTTTTATCCATGGCACACCGACTGAATACCAACAAGCAGTTTATGATAGGCAACGGCATCCTTGCTTTCGCCGTGATTTTTGTAGTTGTCATCTTTGTCTACATGAGCATGAGGCTGCAACAACGGAAAGAAGGAGAACGCAACTTCATCGAGACATACACCATCACACTGACGAAAGGATTTGCCGGAGATTCCACTTCCATATTCATCAACGACAGCCTGCTGGTGAACCGCACCATTGCAGAAGAACCTTTCACCATCGAAGTGAAACGCTTTGCCGAGCAAAACGCACTCATGATTGTAAACAATGCAACTGAAAAGCTTTCCTTATTTGAGCTAAGCGAAAAAGGGGGCGAATACCGGTTCGAGAAGGAAGGGGAAGAGGTGAAGCAGCTGGCAAAAAATTAGGGATAAAAAGTTGTGAAGCATTTTGCTCTCATATTTCGGAGTCAACAAGCTTTTTCCTGGCTTACCAACAGCCACTACAAAGACATCACATAACTTTTGCAGTGCTACTGCAAAGACATTACACAACTCCTGCAGTGACACTGCAGCGATACTGCATACCTTTTGCAGCGTTACTGCAAAACAGTTGCAGTGTCACTGCAAAGGTATTGCAGCAGCACTGCAAAAGGAGTGCAGTGACAGTGCAAGAGGTATGCAGTAGTTTTGCAGTATCACTGTCTGTAAAACAAGGAACTACTTACCGTCCATACTAATCTCTAACCATTTATTTTCGTTTGATATTTCCGAAGCTCCGCTCTCAATGCTTGTGCCTTTCCATCAGTCATCCGGTCGAGCAAATCCCAGAAACGCTCCCCGTGATTCATCTCGCGGGTATGTGCCAGTTCGTGCAGTAGCACGTAGTCTATCAGATGCTTGGGAAGAAGTACCAGATAATAGGAAAGGTTGATATTGCCTTGTGCCGAACAGCTTCCCCAACGCCCGCTGCTGGAATTTATCTTCACACTCTTGTAAGGAAGGTTGTGCTGCATGGAAAGCATATACAGACGGGGCGGAAGAATAATCTTCGCATTTCGCCGTAAAGCTTCCTCAATTACCTTGCGCAGCCAAGCCTGCAACTTCTCATCCGAGAAATCGGCATCAGGAGGACAGATTATCTGCATTTCCCCCAATTCCGAACGGGACAAGAACCGTTCCCGTTGTCCGCTGACCAACGTCAGTTTAAAGAACTCCGTATCAATGCGGTAATCCAAATCAATCAGCTTTCTGACCAGCTTCTGTCTGGCAGCTTTCAGACGCGGACGAAGCTGCTCGATGGCACTCTCTACCTCGGCAAGAGAAGTCCGGGGAGGCACAGTCACGTAAATTCCATCTTCCTTTGTACGGAAAGTAAGACGCCGTGCCCGGGCATTGACCCGGACAAACAAAGGACCAAGCTCTTTATCTTCTATAATGCGGTTTACTGTCATAAATCAAAGCCTCTCCCATAGGAAAGGGGCGGGAAGAGGCTTTGCAAATGAACAAAGAATCGTCCAAAAACGCAAGCAAATACCTGACAAAAGCGGACGGAGTGTCCGATAATGAACACTACACAAAAGCGACTATCCTTTAATAATCAACATTTTACACTTATGGCACAATAATTGATTAAAGTATGATGACCGAGCGTCCTTTGAAAAAAGCATTTTTATATGCAACTTTTTCAAGGTAGATCACGTCTAACTAATAAATACTGAATCACAAAAAACAAAAGAATATGAAAGCTCTAACAACATTTATCGCAATCGCCTTATTGGCATTCAGTACAACCGCTTGTTCACAACAACACACATACCGTTCCGGAGGCTTCGGCAGCAAGACGGTCAAGGCAAGCAAGAATTATGTAACCAAAGACATAAAAGTGGACAACTTCACCAAGCTGAGTGTAGCCGGCAGCCCCGACGTGACCTACACGCAGAAGTCCGGCAAACCGACAGTGGAAGTATACACCTCGGACAACATTGTAGACTTACTGGATATCCGTGTCAAGGACAATACCCTCTACATCGGCTTCAAGAAGAACGTCAGCGTATCCTATAATAAACTGGAAGTACGTGTGTCCGCAGAAAAGCTGAACGGCATTGCCGTGGCAGGTTCGGGAGACGTGGAACTGAAAAACGGACTGAAGACGGATGACATCAAAATCTCTGTGGCTGGTTCGGGTGACATCAGTGGAAACAACATCTCCTGCACAGACCTCGATATTTCCATCGCAGGCTCGGGAGACATCAATAGCAGCAACATCACTTGCAATGACCTCCAAGTATCCGTTGCAGGTTCAGGTGACATGAAGCTGAATAACGTAACCGCCAACTTCACCAGAGCATCCGTTGCCGGTTCGGGTACCGCCATCCTGAGTGGCAGCACCCAAGAAGCTGAATACAGTGTGGCAGGTTCGGGTGATTTGTTTGCTTCCGATTTCGTTGCCAAGAAAGCATCCGCCAGTGTTGCCGGTTCAGGCGACATCAAGTGCCATGCCACAGATTTCCTGAAAGTACGCACCAGCGGAAGTGGCAGTGTAGGCTACAAGGGCAATCCGGAACTGGATTATCCGAAGAAAGGACTGTATAAGCTCTAACATTGGAAAATATAGACTTTAAGATTAATAATTATAAGCCTAAACTAAATTCTCTCTCAAATAATTACCTATAAAGATGACGAAGGACTCCCGCGAGGAAGTCCTTCGTTTTTTGTACGCCCCACATCTCCGAAGCACGGGAACAACTATCATTTATCTACATTCAGAATACCCGACTCATTGTCGCTGTTATTGATGCGTCTGTCGGATGATTTGTAACGCTTGCCGAACTCGAAGTTATAACTCAGCTTGATAACCGCCATCTGTCCTATCTCTTTCGCATGGCTCCACGAGGTATAGGGTGCCACTTTGCTTACCCGTTCCTTACCCGTCTTGTAGTTGTTGGTGAACGGGAACATCATCCCTACCCCCAGCTGCAGGCGCTTGTGGGTATAAGTGGCCAGAATGGCAGTCTGATTCTCGCCCTTATAAATCGTTTCGCCCATCAGTTCGTTCGCCCTTTTACTGAATTGTCCCAACAGAGAGAACTGCTTATAATTGAACACGGCAACCAGATTGTAATAGAAGTCATTATACGTATGGGTATAGGTATTGCCGTTAGACCAGTAACGTGTAAATCCACCATCTATACTCAGCGTCAGGAAATTCTTCAGACTACCAATGTTCAGTCCGCGGAATGTGAAAGAAGGGCCAAAGCGCAGAAACTGTGCAGAACGCTGGTTCTCGCTCATCGAAACCAACTTGTCTCCCTCGGCAAACACACTCTCCATGATGATATTCTTGTGATAGCCATGTGTCACATTCAGCATGAAGACGAACTTCTGCTTCATATAGGAGTAGTTCAACGTATTGTTAAAGACACTGTAAGTCTCCAATGCCGGATTGCCGCGTACTATCTGGATGGTATCTATCGCCTGCTCCACATTGGTCAATGCACTGAGCGAAGGAATCTTGGGTTCGACATTGAACCGATAGTTGATGTTGCCGTTCTTGTGCGGAGAGAAGTTCAGACGGACAGTGGGAGTAAAGGTATAGTAGGTATGTTCCTCCCCTCCTTCCTTGAAATAAGAGCGGGTCAGTCCGGCACTCACACCATAGCTCACTTTCCTGATATTACCCTGCACCTCGGCAAACGCCGCTGTCTTTGCCTGGTTCATTTCCGATACGACGGGTGAAGAGCCTGCATACTCGTTCCTGGCATACATCTGGTAGTGGCGCAATCCGGCGCTGAATACGAGGAACTTGAAACGCTTGTCGTAGATGGCTTCACCGATAATGGAACGCTTATTCCCCGTCACATCTGTTTCAATCATCGCCAGGTCTTCGGCTTGAGGCGTATATTCGTGGTAGAGCCTATTATTGTCGGTGTGCATCAGCGTACCGGTCACGCTCATCGTAAGCATCTGATTCTTCGGTAATGTACGCTGGTAATAAAGGTCGAGCGAAGGAGTGTAGCTGGACTGCTTGTTCTTCAGTCTGGAGAAGATATAGTTATCGGCATCCGCAGCATCATACAACTTGTTCGACTGGTTCAGGCAAGGGGCATCATAGACACTGTTGCGGAACACGACGTTGAATACGTACTTATCCTGCTCCGTCAGATTGTAAGAGAGGTCGATATTGTGGGTAAAGTGCTTGTTTTGGTCGTGAAGCCCCTCCTGCACACGATGTATCGTCTTATTTTCCAACACATATGTCTCATCTATATCCGTATACGTTTTCTTGAAGTTACGGGCAGACAAGTTATAGAACAATCCCCATTGTGACTTTTTATGATTGAACTTGGCCACCACATTGTCCTCGCTAAACAATATGTGGGGAGCATTAGTGGCTTGTATATTGACCAGTCCGCCCGTTTCGCGGCGGCGGACAATGATGTCTACCACAGCCCCCAGGCTGCTGTCGCCATAGCGCCCTCCCGGATTTTCAATGAATTCTATTCTTACAATCTCCTTGGGCAGGAGGGCTGCCACTTCGGTGGAGGTAGCCACAATACCGTTGATACGTGTCTGTACGCTGCCGCCATTGGCTTCCAGGCCTTTACCAAGAGCATCCACCTTCAAGTGCGGAATGGCAAGGTTCAGCATCAGGTCGTAGGGATTATAGGAATTCTTCATGGCAGTAGCGGTGGGTACTACAACCATGCGGTCTACCTTCTGCGTGATATTGCTGCCCGATATTACCACCTCGTCCAGTGCTACCGACTGTTCTTTCAAGATAATGTCTCCCATCTGCACAGTGCCTTGGGGAGTCCTGATGACAATCTGTTCGCCGACGTAACCGATATAAGAGAGTCTTAACAGGAAATCCGAACCGGCAGTGGCTCTCAAAGCAAATTTACCTTTGCCATCAGTGGTGCTTCCCGTAACGAATGAAGAGTCGGGCAAGGAAATCAGGGCTACATTGACAAATTCCACCGGACGGTTCTGTTCATCTACAATTGTACCGTTTACTTTCACTGTTTGTGCCGCTGCGGCAAAGCTACCCAACAGGCATACGATAGCTATAACAAGAATCTTTTTCATAAATGCCGGTGTTTAGAGTTTGTCTTTTAAAGCTGACTCGATGATTGCCTTTATCTCTTCTGACGAAAGAGTTTCTTTATTGGTCCACTCCTTGTCTCTCTCCTCCGAGATATCCAATACGGAATCGCAATGTTCCGACATCAGCAGAAAGAGCATTTTCTCTGAAGTTTCGCCCGACGCGCTTATTACCTCATAGTGCACTTCGGCATACTTGCAAAATTTGCCGTCTACGTTACGACCACATTTACGCTCCAGGTATCCGTAACGGAATTTCTCACCTTCGCCTAACTGCGACTTAACATATTCCTTAGTTGCCGACTTTATTTTATACTGGTCGCTTCCGGGGAAGTAACATGAAGTAAGAGATACAAGTGCGAAACACGCTGCGATTGCCATTGTTCTGAATGTACTTTTCATAAGACTTTCTGTTTTTTGATTTGATGCAAAGTTAAGGCAAGAAGTCTCTTAACTCCTACTAAATCGCACTATTAAAAGTCTTAATACTTAGCACATAAAGCACTGATTATCAACAATGACATATTATAAAAGTCTTAATCCGGCCTCTTCCGGTCTAAATGCCTCTTATGCACTCCACAATATCCTGTTTTTCGCCTGCATTTATCTTCTTTCGGATGGAAGTCTTACGCACGTAGATGGTTGCACTTGTCTGTTGGGTGACCACACCGATTTCTTTCGTGGAGAAACCGGCACAGAGCAGACAGCATATCTGCACTTCCTTATCAGACAATACCTGTCCGAACTTTTCCATCATGCGGGAATAAAAGCCATCGTATAGTTTATCAATTACCGGATAAAGGTCTGCCCAGGCAAGAAGTCCTTCCACCGGAATCTCCTTATTGCCGATGCCCGAAATAAGTTTCAGCAACGCCTGGTTCTGTGAGGTAGGCGTATTGGCAACAAGCCGTATGATACCCAGCTGCTGAAGAAGCAGCTTCTTGAAGAAAGCACCGCTATTCTCTTCCTGATTGTCCGATACCTTCTGGGCATCTTCCAGCAGGCGGGTCAGTGCATCAATACGTTCCTCGGCTTCGGCAAGGCGCTTCCGTCTGTTACGGATATAAAAGGTAAGGGAAACAAGTACCCCGACAAACACAACAACAACCAGCATCGAATACATCCGTGTCTTCTGCCGTTTGATTATCAACTCATAGTTCAACTGTTGAAGCTTGTTCCTGGTCACCAGCTGTTGCTCTATCACGCTATTCTGGTCCCTCATCTCATTCCTGACAGAATCAGCAAACCTACCGAAAGTGACAATGTCCAAAGGTGCCCCGGAAGTATAGTCCAGAATTGTTTTCAACTGTGCCAGCGCACTGCGTACAGAAAAGCCCTCGGCTCTCTTTTCTTCCTGCTTCAATTCATTGTTCCACGCTTGCTCCCAATAGTAACGGGCAGAATCCAACTGATGAAGGTTCAGGAAGTTTTCAGCAAAGATTACTTGCAGAATGGGATAGTTGTCGGTCATAGGCATCAGCCGTCTAACCCGGTGAAGCAGTTCATTGGACTTGGTATATTCATGGCTGTTGGCAAGAAAAGCGGCATAATTCCTCAGATAGTGACAGGCCGAAGCTGTATCGGCTGCCGCCCAATCCACTGTCAAAATCTCTTTCCTGGGAACGCATGGCCGCCAATGCCATGTCAATACTCTGTTCCAGGTAATCCGAAGAAGAAGGGTGGTTGGCAAGCGCCATATTGAGTCCCAGGTCATAGAGTATGGAGCAATGTTCCCGGACAGATAGCTTATCAGCATATTGCAATATCTTTTCCATCAACTCTATCGCCTGGGAGTGGTCATTTCTCAGATAAGCTATCTCTGCCTTTCCCCGATAAAAAAGAAGAAGCCAGAAGGTGTCTTTTCGGGCTATGGCATAGTCCAAGCCATTCTCAATCGCTTCATCCATGCGTTCCTCCTGCTTCATCCATTTATAATAGGAGGCTTCAAGCAGGTAGCCATCAAGCATACGGGAAGAGTCTTTCCGTTCACGATAGTAGTGTATCGCTTCAGGAAGCAGCGAATCTTCCGCCAATGACATACCCATACGGTAGCGGGCCTGCGCACAGTTCCAAACGAACTGCATCCACTCCGCTTCTGAAAACCCGACATCCTTTTCTATGGAATTAAGCAACTTCAGCGCACTGTCCGGACGGCTCTGCAACAAAGAGTCGGTCTGCGCCAAAAGTTTTTTGTTGTCATGACAGTCATTACAGCCTACAAAGCACATAATGCCTAAAAGCATAATACAGATGTATAGTATGTTTCTCATCTTCTCCATTGTATATATTTGCAGTGAGTAAAGTTGAGAAAAAAAACGGCAGACTCCAAACTATATATACTGTAAATAATAACTCCCTTAAATAAAAAGCCTTGTAACCCACAGGCAAGAACAACAAAGGGACGCTGCATCACGCGGCGTCCCTTCTATTTTAGTTAGTTTTTATAAGATTTTGAGAGAATTGAAACTTCACAGCCTCAAGTTGTTTTAATAAAGCACACTAACTATTATTATGTTTAAAGCAAATGAAAATGTTATTTTAAAAGCAAATGAAAATATCTATTCCTTGATTTCCAGCTCCTTGTTCACCCGGCGCAGGCTGTCCATCACCTGCTTCTCATGAGACACGGACACATCTCCCGAAAGAGCTACCGACGGTGCGGAAATCTGTTTACCGATAGTATCGGTTGCGGCTACTT
>OCAV01001906.1_pt1 | contig 12196 bp, 9 predicted proteins | sample 1538331 | NCBI WGS metagenome assembly OCAV01 (sample SAMEA2580297, study PRJEB22360) | human gut metagenome | biome: human gut; feature: human-associated habitat; material: faeces | place: Denmark | collected 2008/2010
TTGTCGTGTGGGCGGTTATGTCGTGGCCGCTGATGAGGCTCGAACCTGTATGCTACAGTGAGTCGATAAAGCGCTGTTGGGCGGCGCGGCCGGCTTCGTCCCACTTAAAGACGCCGGCGTTGTCGAGCACGTGGCCAAACACCACGCCGACCTCCTCGTGCAGGATATCGATGGCGTTGTCGGCCGTAAGCTCGTCGGCGCGGCGAGCAAAGACGTCCTCGGCCCACGCGGCATGGCTGCGGCAAAGGTCGTCGCCCTCGAGCGCGCCAGCAAGGTCGTAGCTGGCATCGGCCTTGGCCGCCAGCAAGTGCTCGCGGACAGCGCCGAGCTCGGGAACCAAGCGCGGCGGCAAAATGGCCAGGCCCATGACCTCGATCAGGCCGATGTTCTCCTTCTTGATGTGGTGGTACTCGGCATGCGGGTGGAATACGCCCAGCGGATGCTCGTCGGTCGTGATGTTGCAGCGAAGCGCCAGGTAGGCCTCGTAAATCTCGCCGCCGGCATTGCCGCGGGAGTCGACGCGGCGGATGACGGGCGTCACGGTGTTGTGCGCCACGCCGTCGGCTGTGTGCGCGATGACGCCCACCGACTCATCGGTCCACTCGCGCCAGGCGAGGATGATCTTCTCGGCGGCGTCGAGCAGCTGGGCGCGGTCGTGCGAGCGCAGTCGCAGCACCGAAAGCGGCCACTGCAACACGGTACCGCTGACCTGGTCAAAGCCGGGCACGCTAAACTGCGAGACCTCGGCGGCATGCATCATGGGGAACTCGTGCGCGCCGCCCTGGAAGTGGTCGTGCGACAGAATCGAGCCGCCCACGATGGGCAGGTCGGCGTTGGAGCCAATAAAGTAATGCGGGAACAGGTCCACAAAGTCGAGCAGGCAGGTCAGACCCTTGCGGTCGACGTGCATCGGACGATGCTCGGAGCTCATGGCAATGCAGTGCTCGTTAAAGTACGCGTACGGGCTGTACTGGAAGCCCCAGCGCTCGCCGTCGAGCTGGATGGGGATGACGCGCAGATTCTGGCGGGCGGGGTGAGCGCCGCCGTCGGCTGCGGCGGAGCGTCCGGGATAGCCCTCGTTTTCGATGCAGAGCTGGCAGGCAGGATACTTCTCGCCCGTGTTCTTTGCGGCACCGGCCGCGGCAATGTCGCGCGGGTCCTTCTCGGGCTTCGACAGGTTGATGGTGATCTCAAGATCGCCCCAGTTGGTGGGGGTGCTCCATTTGATGTTGCGCGCGATGGCGGCACGGCGCACGTAGCCGGCGTCGCAGCACAGGCCGTAGAACCAGTCGGTCGCGGCGCGGGGCTCGTTGACGCCCATGCGTCCGTTGAACTCTTCGTTTACAACCGAAGGCCTTGGCATGAGCGCGCCCATGATACGCATGGCGATGCGGTCGCGGCCTGACGCCGTGTCCTCGGCAGCACCGTTGGCAATGGCGGCCTCGGAAAGCACGGCAAGCGCGCCCTCCAGGTCAAAGTCGGGGAGTGTATCGGGGTGCAAGAGCGAGAGTTTCTCAACCTGGAGCGCCCAGGCCATGTCGAGCGCGGGGCCCGTGGCGCCGATGCACTCCAGAATGGTGTTGTAGGCCCAGATGCGGTCGTCCTGTCCGATCATCGATCGGTGGATAGCGTACTCGATCAGGTTCTGCGCAGCCTCGCGCACGTCAGTCATTACAGCCATGCCGCGTAAGCCCCCTTGTCAGAAATTGCGTAGTGGCGGGCAGAGCCCTCGCCCAGCCAGCCGTTCATCTTGGCGATGAAGGTGTCGACCAGGTCGAGCGGCACGAAGGCCTGGATGGTGCCACCAAAGCCGCCACCGTGGATACGGACGGCGCCTCGGCCGTCGAGGACATGCTCGGCCAGTGCCAAGGCGTACATGGAAGACTGCTCGGAGCCCAGCTTGGCAACGACATTCTGCAGGTACATGGCAGAGCTGGCGCCGGACTCGCGCGTCAGGACCAGGAACTGGTCGATGTCGCCGGCGTTGAGCGCTGCCCAGCGCTTGTCGACCAGGCCGTTTTCGTACCAGTAGTGAACGGCGCGCAGGCAGGCACGGTCGCCCAGCTTGGCGCGCAGCTCGGGGAGTTTGGCGTCAAAGTCCGCCACGTTTACCTCGCACAGGCGCGCCTTGCCAAACTCGGCGGCGACGTCCTGCATCTCGCGCGGAACGGCGGCGTAGTCGTCGGTAGCTGCCACATGGTCGGCACCGACCTTAACGAGCACGAGCGCATAGCCGTGATCCTCAAAGTTGAGTTTGAGCTTCTGGGTCTTGGGCTGGGCCTGATCCTCAAAGTCCATGTAGGCGAGTCCGCCCAAGCAAACGGCGGCCTGGTCCATCAGACCGCAGGGCTTGCCGTAGTAGTTGTTCTCGGTGCGCTGGCTCATCTGGGCGAGCGTGACGGGCTCAATGGCGGGCGCGCCCCAGAGCGTCTCCATGGCACGACCGTACGCGGCTTCGACGGCGGCAGAGCTGGAAAGGCCGCCGCCCGAGGGGACGGAGCAGGTAAAGGCAAAGTCGAAGCCTTTGGGCTCAACGCCAAGGGCTGCGACCTCGTGGGCCATACCGCGCACGAGGCTTGCGGACGTGCCCTTCTCGGACTCCTGAACGTCTAGCGTGTCGAGCGCGATTTCAAACGTGGGATAGCCCTCGTCGGCTACGCGAACCTTGTTGGAATCGGTTGCCACGGCGATGCCGTCGACGGCGACATCGAGCGAGCCGGCGATGACGTGGCCACCCTCGTGGTCAGTGTGGTTGCCGCTGATCTCGGAGCGGCCGGGCGCGTGCACGTAGAGCACCTGGCGGTCGCCGATGGGGCCAAACTCCTCCTCGAACAGCTTGGTGAGCGTGGCGAATGTCTTTTCGTCGGGGGTGGTCATGGGAGTCCTTTCCTTGGCGCGCCCGGGTGGGTTTTGCGTCGTTATGAGTACGTTAACAACTTAAAGCGGCATGAACCAAGTATTCACGATACCGCACGTTATGGGCTATGTTAACGTACTCATAACACATCGCTTGTCACTTTTTGAGAATCTGGTAATCGGTAGAAATACAGCCGTGAACGGTACTGCCGTATGGACTTATAAAGCAGAAGAGATGCAGATAGAAAAAGTAGAGTACGTTAACATGCGTCCGACGATAGCGGGCCTCGGCGCGGGATGTATTTCTGCCCGGGCCGGCATTCACGCTATTCAGATCTCGCAAGGGTGAAGGTGATCCTGTGGCAAGGCGCCCGTCCAACGATACCAGTTCGCGTCCGGTCTCCATGGCCGACGTCGCCCGCGCTGCCGGCGTTTCGCAGCAGACGGTCTCGCGCGTTGCCAACGGCTTGCCCAATGTGAACGAGCAGACGCGCCAGCGCGTACAGGCCGCGATGCAAGAGCTCGGCTTTCGTCCGAGTTATGCCGGTCGCTCGCTGCGCGACGGCCGTTACCATTCGGTCGGCCTGTGCGTCAACGATGTGACCAAGTTCGGCAACCTCTCAATGATCGACGGCATCGCCAGCGCTGCTCGTGAGCATAATTGTGCCATCACGCTGGTCGAGATGTCCAAGACCGAGGAGTTTTCGCTTGCCGAGGCCACGCGTCGTATGGCCGCATTGCCGGTGGACGGCATCATCATCGGTATGAGTCGCATGGCGCCCGATTTTGAGACGTTTGATCCACTGCCGGGCATTGGCACGGTCATCGTTACCATGTACGCGCACCCGCGGGTGACCACGGTCGATTCCGACCATTACGGCTGCTCGCTATTGCTTATGGATCACCTGTTTGAGCTAGGGCACGAGCAGATTCGCTATATTGGCGGCCCGTCATTCTCGGTCGACGAGCAATTTCGTCGCGCCGGTTGGCAGGATGCACTCGAGCGTAAACACATCGAGCCGGCAGAGCCGCTCGAGGGCGACTGGTCTGCCAACAGCGGCTACGAGGCCGGCAGGTACCTGGCCGAGCACGATCGCACCATGACGGCGATTTACGCGGCAAACGACCAGATGGCAAATGGCGCGATTGCAGCGCTGCGCGATAGCGGTCTGCGCGTGCCCGAGGACGTGAGCGTGGTGGGCGTCGACGATTCGCTCGATGATTTTGTGGCACACAACGAGCTCACGACCGTTCGATTCGATTTGCATCAGCGTGGACGCGAGGTGTTCGAGCACGCGGTTCCCAAGGCGGGGGCAACGGACAAAACCGTTGCCATTCGTATTCCCGGCCAGCTTATCGTTCGACATACCACGGCAGCTCCGCGCACATAGTTTTTGCAGGTCAATGGCGATATATTCCGTCTCAATAACAATCGATAAGGATGCTGGCAGATAGCCGTGGCTATGAAGACGAGTGCTATGATAGACGGGCTCTTTTGTCTATCTAGGAGGCTTTGCCTGATGGAGATCACCAAGGATATCCGCTACATTGGCGTTAACGATCACGACATTGACCTGTTCGAGGGCCAGTACGATGTGTCCGAGAACGGCATGGCATACAACAGCTACGTTATCTTGGGCGAAAAGATCGCTGTTGCCGATTCAGTCGACGGCGGTTTTGTTGACGAGTGGCTCGGCAACCTCGAGGCCGTGCTCGATGGTCGTACGCCCGACTACCTGGTCGTTCATCACATGGAGCCCGATCACTCCGCCGGCATCGCTGCCTTTATGGAGCGCTATCCCCAGGCGCAGATCGTGGCCAGCATGGGTGCCTTCCGCATGATGGTCAACTACTTTGGCACCGACTTCCCCGAGCGCAAGATGGTCGTCAAAGAGGGCGATGTGCTCGACCTGGGCGGCTACAGCCTGACCTTTGTCGGCGCCCCCAACGTTCACTGGCCCGAGGTGCTCTTCTCCTACGAGTCCACCGACAAGGTGCTCTTTAGTGCCGACGGCTTTGGCAAGTTTGGCGCCAACGACATCGAGGATCCCGAGGGCTGGGCTTGCGAGGCTCGCCGCTACTACTTTGGCATCGTCGGTAAGTTCGGCAAGTTCGTGCAGACCGTGCTCAAGAAGGCCGCCGACCTGGACATTCAGATCATCTGTCCGCTCCACGGCCCCGTACTGACCGAGAACCTGGGCTATTACCTCGACACCTATAACACCTGGTCGAGCTATCAGCCCGAGGACGAGGGCATCACGATCGCCTATGCGAGTGTGTATGGCCATCTGAAGGCTGCCGTCGAGGAGCTCGCCGCAGCGCTTGAGGCTCGCGGCCAGAAGGTCTCCGTCTTTGACCTGGCTCGCGACGACATGGCCGAGGCCGTTGAGGATGCGTTCCGCTACGACCGTCTGGTGCTCGCTTCCATCACCTATCAGGGTGAGATCTTCCCGTTCATGAGCACCTTTATCCATACGCTTGCCGAGCACGCCTATCAGAACCGTACGGTGGCACTCGTCGAGGCCGGCTCCTGGGCGCCCACCGCTGCCAAGGTTATGGCCAAGGAGCTCGAGGGCATGAAGGACATCACCCTGGCGCAGAACAAGGTGACCGTGCTGGGCTCGCTCAACGACGCCTCGCGCGCTCAGATCGAGGTCCTCGCCGACGAGCTTTCCAAGTAGCGACACGTTTACTTTTGACGCTCAACCACCACAAAGGGGACAGGCACCTTTGTGGTGGTTTTTATTTAGTTGGCGGCGATGATGAGTGCTGGACGTGCGCCGTCGGCGGTCTTGGCGATTGAGGTGGCGACGGCGCCTTCGGGGTCTCGGTCCATCACGATGGCGTCGACATCGGTCAGCTCGGCAAAACGGTACATGCCGCGTCCGTTGACCTTACTGGCGTCCATGAGGGCGACGCTTTGATGGGCTGCGGCGATCATAGCCGTTTTGGTCTCGGCCATCTGCGGAAAGTCGGTCGTAAAGCCGCAGCCGGGAACAAAAGCGCCAGGGCACATGACGGCCAGATCGGCATGGACCATTTGGAGCGCCTGCATGGTAAGTGGACCGTACAGATAACGATGGCCTTTGCGCAGCGCCCCGCCCAGCATGACGACATCGACCGAGGGCATGCTCTCGTCGATATAATCGGCGATGGTAATGTCGGCCGTGATAACGGTGATGCCGTTGCGCTGATCGAGGAGCCGGACGAACTCGAGCGCCGTGGTGCCCGAGTCAACGAGCAGCGTGTCGCCGTCATTGACGAGCTCGATGGCGCTTTGCGCGATGGCCTGCTTGGCGGCGACGTTGACATTGATGCGGCGATCCTGCGTGGAGACGGTCAGGCGTTTGTGGAGCGATACGGCGCCGCCATGCGTGCGGCGCAGCTTGCCAGACTCGGCGAGTGCGTCCAGGTCGGCGCGAGCGGTGACAGAGGACACGCCAAAGGTTTGGGCAATTTCTGCTACCTGCACCGAGGCGTTGTGCTCGAGCATTTCCATGATGGCGGCGCGGCGTTCGTCGGCAAAAGCACGGTTGGTAGCTTGGGTCATGTCTGCTCCATTCTCGGCTAAATTTGCAGGAATTGTGTTGACTCTATTTTCGTTCATTTTCTTTTTTAGTAAGAAAACACCTTTCGATTACTTATCTTTTCTATAAAAGAAAGACGCTGAACGCCCAAAATTCAATATCGAACATGTCAGCTCGGCTCAAATTCCTTCCGTTTACTTTTCAAAAGCGACGGTATTGACCTGCATGGGCTCAATATCTCGCACGTGCAAAGCCGCTGAATTTCATACAATGAGCGCAGTAAAACGCAAGGTAAAACGCCTTGTGAACAACTACGCCCGATGTCCAGATGCGGGCGAGGGAGAGGAGCAAACGCTCATGGCACTTGTTACCACCGAAAAGATGCTCAAGGACGCTCAGGCCGGCCACTACGCCGTCGGCGCGTTCAACGTCGAGAACCTCGAGTTTGTTATGGCCGTTCTGGCTGCTGCCGAGGAGACCAAGTCCCCCGTCATCATGCAGACCACCCCGGGCACCATCAAGACCGCTGGTCTGGACTACTTCTACGGCATGGTCAAGGCTGCTGCCGAGCGCGCTTCCGTGCCCGTCGGTCTGCACCTCGATCACGGCGATGGCTATGACCGCTGCATGCAGGCTTTCCGCACCGGCTATACCTCTGTCATGATCGACGGTTCGCACGAGTCCTTCGAGGACAACATCGCCCTGACCAAGTCCGTCGCCGACGCTGGCCGCGCCATGGGCGTGCCCGTCGAGGCTGAGCTCGGCAAGGTTGGCGGCAAGGAGGACGACGGTCCCGCGGTTGAGGGCGAGAGCCCCTACACCGATCCGGCCGAGGCCAAGGAGTTCGTCGAGCGCACCGGCTGCACCTCCCTCGCCATTGGCGTTGGCACCAGCCACGGCGTGTACACGAGCGATCCGCACATCGAGCAGTCCGTGGTCAAGGCCATCCGCGACGCCGTTGACGTGCCGCTGGTTCTGCACGGCACCTCCGGTGTGCCCGATGAGCAGGTTGCCGAGGCTGTGAAGAACGGCATCTGCAAGGTTAACTACGCCACCGAGCTGCGTCAGGCCTATACCAAGGGCTTCATGGCCTACATGGCCGAGAACCCTGCCTGCTTCGATCCCAAGAAGCCGGCCAAGGGGGGCATGCGTGAGATCACCGAGCTGGTTAAGATCCGCATGACCAACCTCAACTCTGTGGGCAAAGCAGAGTAACAGCAAGGGTACTCCGACTCGCTACATATCCCGGGGAGGGACGAGGGCTTAGTTCCCCAATCGTCCTCGGGCATGCAAAAAGCCTCGCTGCGCACTTCGTGCGGCGAGGCTTTTTGCCCCCTGCGGAAAGATTGGGGGACTAAGCCCTCGTCCCTCCCAAGTTGACCTACTCGAGGTCGTCGCCCTTGTGGCGTTAGGGCGGAAATGGGTGGGGCGTTAGGGCTTCTTTGCTGATGGGGGATTAGTATGCCCGGGCTTGGTTGGGGAAGGTTTTGTCTAGGGATGCTTGGAGCTTTTCGAAGGATGCTCGCAAGTTGTGGCTCTGGTCGGTTGAGCGTTTGGTTTTTGTGGTGGGGGAGTCGAGGAGACCGTTTCTCTGTGTCGGGGGGAAGGAGAAAAGGTTTGCATGATTTAGGGATGGCTGCTGTGCTGCGTCATTGGAAGAATGCATGCTTATGCGGCCTCCTCGATGTCCACCAAAAGGTTGCGCACGGGGTGTGCTGCTAGGTCCCGTGCGTTGGCAGTATTATGCCGCGGCTGTTGCAAAGAAGCGCTAAAGAAAGGCTTAATCAGGTTTGATGTAACAATGAAACCGCAGGTCAAGGCCATCAAGTAACACTCTTGAAAGGTTGGGGGCTTAAGGGCTTTCTAAGGTTTGTGACGCGGATGTGGCTTGCCTGTGTGGGGCGTGTGGACGGCTCGTTCCTAGCGCTGCGGTGCGGCGGCGCGTACTTGTTCGATGACCTTTTCCATCGTGGCGTCGATGCGGTCCTTTTTGAGTTCGCATTCCCAGATGGTTATAGGCGTCCAGCCCATTTGAGTGAGTGCTGCCACGGCGGTGCGGTCGCGCTCGACGTTGCGGCGAAACTTTGCCTCCCAAAACTCAACGTTGCGCCTGGGCTGGCTAGGGTTGCACTTGGGGCAGCGATGCCAAAAGCAGCCGTTGACGAAGATGGCGATCTTGCGCCCGGGAAAGGCGATGTCGGGCTTTCCGGGCACCTTCCATTCCAGACGGTATCCCGTAAGGCCTGCGGCGCGCAGGCGCTGGCGAACGAGCAGCTCGGGCTTGGTGTTGGCGCGCTTGTTGCCCTTCATGGACTTTTTTATAGCGGCGCGACGGCGGACCAGTTCGCGCTCGTCAGCGGAAAGGTCCGAGGTGTCGATGCCGTCGAGCAGACCGGGCTTGGGACGCTTCTTGCTGCGGCGCTTAGGTGCGCGCTTGGGTTTGGTGGCGGGTTTGTCGGCTGTTTTGGGCACAGCGTCATCGGCGGAGCTTGTCTCGAGCCCGTCTTCCTTCAGCTCAATCAGGGCATCAATGAGCCCCTTGTCGGCGGGCATCCACTCAACGGTGGCAAGCGAGGTGCGCGGAATCCAGCGGATATCAAGCTGACGGTCATGCTTCTGGGGCTCGCCAGACCCTTTGGTCAGCGAGCAGTAGTAGCACTCCATGGAGAGATGGAAATCGGGGTAGTCGTACTCAACGGTATAGAAATCGCGCAGGTTGGTGACTTTTACCTGCAGCTCTTCCATGAGCTCGCGGCGCACGGCGTCTTCGGGTGTCTCGCCGCGCATGAGCTTGCCGCCGGGAAACTCCCAAAGTCCCTGCATGTCGCCATAGCCGCGCTGCACGGCAAGCAGCTCGTCAGATCCATCCTTGCGAATGATCCCAGCGGCAACATGAATAGTCTTCAACAGGAGTCCTCTCTCAACATCAACGCGTGGCAGGCTAGCTACCCGTACCTTACACAACGGTAAGGCAAGCGTAAGCCATATCGATGGTAGCCGACTCGTCTTCTTGCGACTATAGATGCCGTAGACTAATCGCAAGAAAGGACTCGGTATGCAAAGCACGCACATGGCGACCCCGGTACTGGAGGTCGCGCATCTCGAAAAGGTATATGGAGCGCTGGACAACGTGACCCGTGCGCTCAACGACGTCAGCTTTACCGTCAACCGCGGTGAGTTCGTGGGCATCATGGGCGCCTCGGGCTCGGGTAAGTCGACGTTGCTCAATTGCGTTTCGACCATCGATAGCGCCACGAGCGGCACGATCCGCATCAACGGCCAGGACGTGACGCGCATGAAGCAGGCCAAGCTCTCGCAGTTCCGCCGCGAGGAGCTCGGCTTTATCTTCCAGGACTCCAACCTGCTCGATACGCTCACGGCACGCGAGAACATCGCCCTGCCGCTCACCATCGCCCGCACAAACTCGGCAGAGATCTCGACCCGCGTGCAGGATGTGGCAGCGCGCCTGTCCATCAGTCAGGTGCTCGACAAGTATCCCTACCAGATGTCCGGCGGTCAGCAGCAGCGCGTTGCCGCGGCTCGCGCGCTCGTCACCGACCCCACCATGATCATGGCCGACGAGCCCACCGGCGCCCTCGATTCCAAGAGCGCCCGTCTGCTGCTCGAGAGCCTGGAGGCCCTCAATCGCCGCCTACGCGCCACCGTGCTCATGGTCACGCACGACAGCTTTGCCGCCAGCTACACGAGCCGCGTGCTGTTTATTCGCGACGGCAAGATCTTCACCGAGCTGCGCCGCGGCGACACCGACCGCCGAGAGTTCTTCGACCGCATTATGGAGGTCGTTGCCATGATGGGCGGTGAGGGCTCCGATGCTCTGTAAACTCGCTTGGGGCAACGTCCGCCGTGCCGGTCGCGACTACCTCGTATACCTTTTGACGCTCACCCTGGGCGTCACGGTCTTCTATGCCTTCAACACCATCTCGATGCAGGTCGACATCGCCGGAATCGATGAAGAGGGCTTGGCGCAGGTTATGGGCAGTATGCTCGGCGACCTGACGTACTTTTTGGCCGGTGTCATGGCCTTTTTGATGGTGTATGCCAATAACTTCATCATGAAACGCCGCAAGAAGGAGTTTGGCCTGTACCAGGTGCTCGGCATGGGGCGTGGGCGCGTCGCCACGATCATGGCGCTCGAGACCGTGATAGTGTCGGTCGTGGCCTTTGTCGCCGGCATTGCGCTGGGTGTGGGACTCTCCCAGCTCATGACGTTCTTTACGGCCTCGCTTTTTAAGACGCAGATCGCCAATTTCCACTTCTTTTTCTCGGTGCATGCGTTCAATCTGACCCTTGCCTGCATGCTCGTAATGTTTGTGCTCACGCTACTGCTGAACCTTCGCGCCGTGCGTCGTACCAAACTCATCGAGCTTATGGGTGCCGAGTGTCGCAACGAGAGCATCAAGACGCGCAACCCCTGGATCGCGATTGCCATCTTTGCCGTGGGCGTGGTGCTTGTGGGCGTGGCCTATTACCGTCTGCTACGTGATGGGTTCCCGCTAACCGCGACGGACAGCAAGCTGCAAGAGGCCATGAACCAGTTTGGTATTACGACCGCTATGGTTACAGTTGGCACCTTTGCCCTGTTCTGGGGACTCTCGGGCATGCTCATCAAGCTGCTGCAGAGCCTGCGCGGCGTGTATTGGCGCGGCCTCAACATGTTTACCGTGCGCCAGCTTGCGGCCAAGGTCAACACGGTGTGCTTTTCGATGGGCGTCATCGCGATGCTCCTGTTTTTGGCCATCACCTCGGTGACGTGCGGTATGTCGATTGCCAACGTGATGAACGAGAATCTGGAGCGCTATAATCCGGCCGACATGTCGCAGACGTATGTCTATTACACGCCCGATACGCTCGACTTCTACAAAGAGTCTTTCAATCCGTCTGAGGCCGATCGAATGGTGCTGGCCGATAGTACGGTCGATTTGTACTCCGCATGGCACGGCGATCGTATCGATCACGATAACGTTGCAGACGGTATTAAGGGCAAGTCGGCGGACAACAACGACGAGACCGGCAAGAAGGTCAATATCGCCGATGTTGCAGGCGAGCATGTGCAGATCGATTCGTATCTGAGTTACCCGCTTGGCGGCTCGAATCCTTCGGTGACTCCAAGTGAGATGTGCAAGACCATGGGCGAAAAGCTTCCCAAGGCGTTCGGGGGTAGCAATGCCGATGCGATGGGTCTGTTTGTGACGCCGGCGAGCCAGTACAACAAACTGCGTCAGATGATGGGCGAGGAGCCGGTGCATATCGGTCACGACCAGTATCTGCTCACGTGTGATATGGGCGGCGAGCTGGTCGACATGTACACCAAGTATATGGCTGGCGGCCATGCCCTTACCTTGGGCGGGCATGAGCTCAAGCCCGCAACCGATAAGTCGGACGAAGATACGGCGGCCATCGCCAACTCGTCGATGGGCAGTAATCCGGGTACCGTCGTCGTTGCCGACGAGCTGTTGTCCCAACTTAATCTGCAGCCGTATTCCAGTAGCCTGCTCGTTAACTACAAACAGGGGATGGATTCAACCGAGGCAGACGAGAGCATTAAATACACTGTGCTCGACAATCTGCTCGTTGACGGCAAGGAGTCGGGGTCGTGGGGAACCTTCATCACACGCTCCGAGATGTACACGCAGGCAGCGCAAATGAACGGTCTTATTAGCTACCTAGCCATCTACATCGGCTTTGTATTGGTCGTTGCATGCGCGGCGATACTGTCGATCCAGCAGCTCTCCAATGTGGCCGACGGCAGCCGCAGCTCTCGGGTGCCGGCGCCGATCCGCTGGGCGGCTCGC
>OCAV01001909.1_pt1 | contig 12175 bp, 11 predicted proteins | sample 1538331 | NCBI WGS metagenome assembly OCAV01 (sample SAMEA2580297, study PRJEB22360) | human gut metagenome | biome: human gut; feature: human-associated habitat; material: faeces | place: Denmark | collected 2008/2010
TGGCTGCAGACCAAACCCCCCGGGGGACCGAGGCCTGCCGTCAGCCGACGGATCGCTCCGCCCTTACCGCCTGCATCCCAGCCTTCAAAACCAAAGACCGAAGGAATACCCTTTTTATACATTTCATACTGCAAAATACTCAGTTTGGACTGGTATTTATCCAGTTTCTCTTTATATTCCGCTTTTGCGATTTCTTTGGACAGATCGACCTTTGATAAAACGTCGTAGATCTCGGTACGCGGCAACACCAGCTGCTGCCCGGCTTTCTGTCTGCGGGCTTCCGCTTCGGCCAGCGCCAGTTCCAGCCGCTGTACGATCACATCAAATATCGAGACCTCGGCAAAACGCGTATCGTCGCCGGCGATCAGATACCAGTGGGCATTAGGCCGGTCGCTGTCGATAAACATTTTCTCGTAGATTTCCAGATACCGCTGATAATCTACAAAATCATCATCGCTTTCGCTGACCTTGTTCCAGCCTTTACCATAGGTTTTTTCAGCCTTCTGCACATTAGCCTTCAGCTGTTTTTCGGAAACGTGTACAAAAAATTTCAGCAGCACATAATTATCATCAGTCAGCTGCTTTTCAAAAGCATTGATATGCCTGTAGCTCGTATTTATTCTTTTAACTTGATCCGCATCGCGGTCAAAGGTATATTCATTTTTCAGATAGTACCAGCTGCGGTAATACACAGCCATATTGCCTTTTGCCGGCAGCTGCCGCCAGAAAGGCTCAAAAAAAGGTTGGTCCGGTTCTTCATCCGCCATTTTGGAAGCCGAATAAACTCTGAACCCGCGGGCATCCATCTGCTGCATCATATGGTTGATGATGACGCTGCGCTGTGACCCACGCCAGCCTTCAAACAAAATTATTACAGGAATACCAGCAGCGCGGCAAGCACGCTGCAGTTCTCCCAGCTTGGTTTCAAAATAACTCATTTTTTCATTATAGGCATCTTTTTTCAGGCTTTGTTTTAAATCGATTTTTTCTAACACCAATATCACCTTGTTCTCTATAGATTATCAGTCAAAAGCAGTTAAAAATTCAGTCATGCAGGCAGCAACACCTTTCTTTACTGCCCTGCTCTGGCTCGCGCCGCCGATCTTCCAAAAAGCTACGGCCGACGATGACCCAACTTCCTCCACGATCCTGTTGAACAGATATTTCTCAGTTTTTACATCCACACATTTCAGCTTCATGGTAATGACTGAACTATAAGTCTGACTGCCGACGATAACCATAAAGCCGGTTTCCTTGTTGCGCGGCGGCTCCATCTCCATGTAGATCACACGGTCGACGCCCAGCTCTTTACCAACGGCAACAAGCTCTGCCAATACCGGCGCGTCAGCGTTTTCAAACGGATGGTTCTGCATCGCCTTAGCAACAGCTTTGGCACTGGCAACGGTATTCACGCCGCCTTTTTTAGCAGGCGGATATTTCTCTTTCAGCGCGTCTTTGATAGCATTAGCCGCTACCTTACGGCCCTTTTCATCCATGCCCGACTGGTCGATATACGGCAGCACCGCCACCGAATAAGGCACTGTCGAAGCAGTTATTTTTTTCTCTGCCTCTTTGTCAGCCCTGCCTGTATCGGCTACACAAGCCCGAACAAGGCTTTCGGCTACGCCGGCAGTAACGGCATCGATTGAAGAACTTTCCTGTGCCTGCAGCGGAGCGGCCCCAAAAAGCAGCGCTCCAGCCAGCAGTACAGCAGCAAGTTTTTTATTCATTAACTAACAACACTTCTTTCGTTAGAAAAATAATCTTGCCCAATTATCAAAAACTATCATCGTACGGTTTCAGCGACCGAGGTTTGTCCAATATCTGCGCCATCACAAAGCCATAGCGTACATCTTCAGCTACTGTCCCGCGGCTGCGAAAGCCTTTAAAGGCAGGCTGGGGCTTCTGCGGCTCAAAACGTTTATACAAGGGTTCCGTAACAGCAGATTCTGCTGCCGGTGCAGGTTCCTGACAGGTATTTTCCGCCTCAGGCTGCTTTTTGGGCGCCCGGTCTTCTGGAAACTCCACATACCACGGTACAGCTTCTTCGTCCTCACCTTCATAGCCGCGCCCCTGCCTTTCCTCCTGCCAATCAGCAGGCTGCTGCGGTGGCGGCGCCTGACGCTTCTTGCGGTTACGGACATCGAAAAAGATAAAAAACAACAGTACGATGAGAGGATAAAACAGCATTAAATTGTCCATACATTCGCCTCATCTCAATACAATAACCGGCTCATACAGTCGGCTTATTTCGGGTTGCTGCCTTTTTCGCCGCTATTTTCAGGGCTGGAACCGGCAATCATTTTCCGCATATCAGTATCAGCATTGATATTGTTCATGCGGTAGTAATCCATCACGCCTAAACGGCCGTTTTCCAAAGCATCTGCCAATGCAGTCGGTACTTTGGCCTGAGCTTCGACGACCTTCGCCTGCATTTCCTGGGTATAGGCTTTCATTTCCTGTTCTTTAGCAACTGCCATTGCGCGGCGTTCTTCGGCGCGGGCCTGGGCGATCCGTTTATCGGCTTCGGCCTGGTCAGTCATCAAAGCGGCGCCAATGTTACGGCCTACGTCGACATCGGCAATATCAATAGACAGGATCTCAAAAGCAGTACCTGCGTCAAGTCCTTTAGCCAAAACGGTACGCGAAATGAAATCAGGATTTTCCAATACATCGCTGTGTTTAACAGCAGAACCAACATTAGTAACGATACCTTCACCGACACGGGCGATGATAGTAGCTTCACCGGCGCCGCCGACCAGACGGTCAATATTGGCGCGTACGGTAACGCGGGCTTTGACCTTCAGTTCGATGCCGTCTTTAGCAACTGCCGAAACTACCGGCGTTTCAATTACTTCGGGGTTAACGCTCATCTGTACTGCTTCCAGCACATTACGTCCGGCAAGGTCAATAGCGCAGGAACGCTCAAAAGACAGCGGGATCTGAGCTCTGTGAGCAGCGATCAGCGCATCGATGACACGGTCAACGTTACCGCCTGCCAGATAATGCGCTTCCAGCTGATTGACATTGACGTCCAGACCTGCCTTATTGGCTTTGATAAGCGGCAGCACGATCTGGGAAGCCGGCACGCGGCGGAACCGCATACCCACTAAATTGAAAATACCAACGTTGACACCGGCAGCGATAGCCGAGATCCACAGCGCCAGCGGTACAAAATTCAAAAATACGGCGATACCGGCAATGATCAGGATAAACATGAACCCGCCGTTAAACAAAAAATCAAACATCACAACACTTCCTTTACTAGTTAGTTTTTACTTCCTGAACAAACAGTTTATTGCCTTCCACTTTCACGATCTCTACCAATGCGCCCGGCATGATATAATCGCCAAAGCTCACCACGTCGACACGTTCGCCGTCGATGATGACAGTTCCCGCAGGACGCAGCGGTGCTACGACCTCTCCACGTTTACCAAGATACTGCGAGTGATCCTCGGCACCTGTATAACCGTGACGGTTCTCTTGTTTCTCCCATAAAACAAAGGGATTCCACTTGCTTTCGGCGGGCAGATAAACAAACAGCAGGGCAACTACTGCGCCCAGTGCCAGTACAACACCAAGCAAAATATACGCGGCCTCAGCGCCGCCGCCCAGCAGATAATATGAGCCTGCCAGCAGCGAGATCAGACCCGTAACGCCAAAAAAGCCAAACCCCGGCACCACTGCTTCGATTCCCAAAAGCACGATCCCGACGCCCAGTAAAATATATTCGATTGGCATAGGCTTTTACCTCCCTTCGTATCGTTATATTATACCAAAAAACTTACCTAACAGGCAAATTTCACTATTCTTTTACAAAAGTAAAACCCCGCCGGCGGCGAGGTTTGTTCTTGGTGCTGCTATTTGATTGTTCATATTCTTTTCCGCAGCAGCCTATTCCAGTTTGATACCGTCACCTTCAACTGAGACCGACGCCTGTTCGATCGTATTGCGGCGGCGTTTATCAAGATTACGGTATTCTTCCTGCTGCATTTTTCAGCCTTAATATTCGTCAGAGTCCCTGTATATTTACTGTCGGAGGACGGGGCGTAATTATCTGACAGAGGCTCCGGTTCTGGGCTTTTTTCCTTAATGACAAGCTTCCCGGTGACATTCAGCGCATAACCGTCCTGTGCAGAGAAATATTCCCTGACCTCCATCACTGTTTTCGTCAGTTCCGTAAATTCCAGCTGCAGCAAATCATCTAATGTATACTCCAGCGCATTAGCGGCACGCAGTAAAACACGGAAATTAACTGCGACCCTGCAGCACTCAATATTGCTCAGATGCGTTTGACTGATAACCAAAGCCCGGGCCAGTTCACCCGGGCTAATACCGCGGCATGTCCTGAGCAGCTTGATATTAGCGCCGATTATTTTCAAACAGTGTTCATCGTACATATTGCCCGCCTCACATCTTAATGCAAGCAGATAATATTTTTTTTAATTTATCAACACTTCATCTGCTATTACTTGCAAAACATTTACCAAACAATATTTTCTATAATTATAGCACTGTTGCACCCCCCACAAGACATACAAGAACTTTTTTACGCCGCCGTCCGGTTCCGTTATTGCTCTTACGTTTTAATAATAGCCAAACTTACCTCTGTCAAATAATACTGCTGCCAGTCCACGCAACACTTTCACAATACAGTACCGACAGATATGGTATAATGAAAGTCATTTAACAACTCTGATATTTTTTATTCGGCATTTTCGCTTGTCCGGACACAGAAAGGTACAGCTATGCATTATGTGCAAGTAAAAGGTATCCTCTCAGCTAAAAATGGTATGAACCTGTATCGCGGCTGCTCGCACGGCTGCATTTACTGTGATTCACGCAGCAGCTGTTATCAAATGCCGCATGCTTTTGAGGATATAGAAGTCAAACAAAACGCTCTTGTACTGCTGGAAGAAGCTCTGCGGCGCAAACGCAAAAAATGTATGATCGGCACCGGTTCGATGACAGATCCTTATATTCCTCTGGAAACCGAACTCGGCAGCGTGCGGCATGCTATGGAGCTTGTTTATAAATATGGCTGCGGTTTTACAGTGCTGACTAAATCGGACCGGATCCTGAGGGATCTTGATCTGCTTCAAAAAATAAACGCGTCTGCAAAATGCGTAGTCCAAATGACTCTGACCACCTACGACGAAGAATTGTGCAAAAAAATAGAGCCGTATGTAAGCACGACCCATGAGCGTTTCGAAGCTTTAAAGCAATTACGTGACGCAGGTATACCGACTGTAGTCTGGCTTGCTCCCATTCTGCCTTTTATCAACGATACCGAAGCTAATCTCCGCGGTATTTTAGATTACTGTATCGAAGCCGGCGTTTACGGCATTATTTGTTTCGGTATGGGTCTGACGCTGCGCGACGGTAACCGCGAATACTTTTACCAGCAGCTGGACAGACACTTCCCCGGACTGAAAAAACGCTATATCGACACCTACGGAAATCAGTACGTTATCGACAGTCCCAACAGTCAACAGCTGATGCAGCTGCTGCGGCAAAAATGCCATCAGCATGGTATCATTCAGGATAATCAGCAGTTATTTGCCTATCTGAGCACTTTTCCAAGCAATCAGGCAGACCTGCAGCAAAGTTTATTTGAATAAACTTTACTGCAGGCTGGTATAAAAACAATTTGAAGAAAGGTTTTGTATTTCTATGAAATCATCTTACTATAAATACTTTGCTGCGCTTTTGTTATTTGGTTCCAACGGCATCGTTGCCAGTAATATCAATCTGCCCAGCTACGAAATCGTTCTGCTGCGTCTATTGCTTGGCAGCCTTTTTCTTATAACTGTTTTTACGGTTTCCAGACAAAGGTTTACTTTTTACCGGAATAAGCACACTTGCCTTTATCTTTTCATTTCGGCGTCAGCTATGGGAGCAAGCTGGATGCTGCTTTACGAAGCCTATCAGCAGGTCGGGATCAGCATAGCATCTTTAGCCTATTACTGCGGTCCGGTAATCGTTATGATTCTTTCACCTTTTCTTTTTCGTGAAACTCTGACCTGGCCTAAAATAGCTGGTTTTTTAACTGTTCTGGCCGGGATGTGCCTAGTGAACTTACAGGCGCTGGACGAAGGTAAAACTATTTGGGGTCTTTTCTGCGGCTTAATGTCTGCGTTTATGTATGCACTGATGGTAACAGCAAATAAAAAAGCCAAACCTGAATCCGGTTTGGAAAATTCTTTGCTGCAACTTGTCATCGGCTCTTTTATCGTCGTCGCATTTGTCAGTATGCAGAAAAACTTTGTTCTGTCACTGACAACGATTGACTGGATACCGGTTTTACTGCTCGGCTTGCTTAATACAGGAATCGGCTGTTATTTATATTTTTCTTCTATTACAGACTTGCCAGTCCAGACCGTTGCCATATGCGGTTATCTGGAACCACTGTCTGCAGTTGTTTTTTCTGTACTCTTTTTACATGAAGTCCTGTTGCCTTTACAAATGCTCGGAGCCGTACTTATACTTGGCGGCGCCATATTTGGAGAATGCTTCAATCCTGAAAAACAGCAGTGGCTGCAGTCAAAATAAAGCTCAAAAGCATAATAAAAAAAAAAAAGCCGCTAGCGGCTTGCTTTTTTATTATCACTATTTAAATCAAATGCTTTACTAAACTAAAAATCACTATTTACATCTTATACTTAAAATCGCAGTGCACCATAACGGCTTTCCAGCTTATGCAGGTGTTCGGTAAGAACTCCCGGCTCAATATAAGCATATTCCAATATCTGCAGTGCATTCGGTGCATAATCCCTGATAGAAGCAAAATAAGGTTCCCATTCGATCGTTCCCAGTCCTACAGGCTGATGGCTGTCTCCGCTGCCATCGTTATCATGCACATGTACAGCCAACAGCTTTTTCTGCAGCCGTTTCACGGTTTCAGGAAGATTCCAGCCATTAACGTGGGCATGTCCCGTATCCAAAAGTGCCAGAGCCTGCGGATAACGTTCAAACAGTGCCAGATATTCTTCAAAATCAAAAAGCAGTGATCCACAGGGACGCAGACCCACATTTTCTATAACAACTTGAACGCCGTAGCTTTGTGCCAGGCTGATCACTTCAGCCAAGCGCTGATAGACCAGTTCTTTAACTGCGGCAACCTCACCATGGTAAATTTCATTGGTATGCACAACTACAAATTCTGCTTTGATCTTTTGTGCATAGGTAAAGGTTTGAGCGTAGGCTTTTAAATAATATTCATCACTGCTGTCTGCCAGATTTACAGCAACACAGGGACCATGGATAGAAAATGTTCTTTTTTCCTTATTATTCTGCGCCAGCGGCAGCAATACCGTATCCCAATAATGGTCGGTCCCGAATTCATAAAAAAATTCGATATTATAGGTCAACGGCAAACCGCTGAGATATTTTTTATTGAAACCGCCAAAAGCCAAATCACTAACTGCCCATTGCATCAGTAAAAACCTCCCCTTTTTCTATATAGCCAATATTCCTGCCGCTTGTCACATCAAACAGACTCACATCGTCCCAGCTGAAACAGATCCCGCTGGAATTTTGTACATCCGCATTGCGGTCACTTACTGTAACGCTGATATTCTCACCACTCTCAAGCTGTAATTCAACAGTACGCTGATTACCTGTATTTTCTACATAAGTTATACTTCCCTGCACAGCAGCGTCCTCGCTTAAACGGCAATGCTCAGGCCTGATACCCAGCAGCAGGTCTCTGCGCTGTCCGATCACCTGACGCCACAGCTCCGGTACCGGCAGTACGGCCTTGCCGATACAAATACAATCACGGTTAAAACGTGCTTTGAGGATATTCATTGACGGGGCGCCAATAAAACCGGCAACAAATGTATTAGCCGGGTGACGGTAGATCGTATCCGGAGCGGCTATCTGCTGCAGTTCGCCATCTTTCAACACAACGATACGATCGGCGACAGTCATTGCCTCTACCTGATCATGCGTTACATAAATCATTGTCGGTTTATAGATCTCATGAATACGTACCAGTTCTGTCCTGGCCTGCTGCCGCAGCTGAGCGTCCAAATTGGACAGCGGTTCATCCAATAAAAAGTAGGGTGATTGCTTTACAAGGGCACGGCATAAGGCCACTCTCTGTTTCTGCCCCCCTGAAAGCTGTTTGGGCTTATAGTTTTCATAGCCTCTTAAATTAAGTATTTCTAAGGCTTCATCGGCTCTTTTTTTGATTTCCGCTTCCGGAAGCTTTTGGATATGCAGGCCAAAGGTGATATTATCCCAGACAGAAAGATGCGGAAACAGCGCATAGCTTTGAAAAACCATGGCAATATTACGTTCACCGGGAGCAATATCATTAACTACTCTGCCTCCCATTTTCAGCTGACCGCTGGTAATATCTTCCAAACCAGCGATCATTCGCAGCGTAGTAGTTTTGCCGCAGCCGGAAGGCCCCAGCAAAATCAGGCGCTCGCCTTCTTTTATTTCCAGATTCAAAGACTTGACGATTTTAGCATCGCCGTAAGATTTACAGACGTTTTCAAATACAATACTGTTCATATATTATCCTTTGACCCCCGATTGCATAAAGGTATTGAGTATAAATTTTTGGCAGACGAGATATAATGCCAGCGGCGGCAGACTGGTCAGAGGAGCGACAGCCATAGCTATACCCCACTCACTGCCGCCTTCAGCGCTGATAAACATTTGCAGTGCCAGCGGCAGGGTATAGGTTTCTTTGTCCTGCAGCACCAGCAGCGGCCAAAAGTATTCGTTCCATGAGTTGATAAAAAACAGGATACCGACTGCTATTATCGACGGTTTGATCAGCGGCAGCACAACCTTGCGCAATACCTGCAGCGGGCCGGCATTATCTAAAACAGCGGCTTCCAGCAATGGTTTGGGTATGCCGCGCATCGTCTGACGCATCAGGAACACACCCATACCATCAACAAACTGCGGCAGCATAACACCCCAGGGAGTATTCAGCAGGTCCAGCCTGCTCATCAGCAAATAATTCGGCATGATCAGTACCGTTATCGGAATAAAGAAGGTCAGCAGCATGCTGTTAAAAACAGTTTCTTTATATTTAAAGTCATAATAGATAAAGGCAAAAGCTGCCAAAACACTGGTCAGCACTTTGAATACTGTTACGAACGCAGCAATGAAAAATGTATTATAGATATAAGTAAACAGCGGAAAATTGCCTAATACGGTCAGATAGTTATTCAATGTCGGTGGCAGAGGCAATGGATTGAGTGTTGCCTGAAAAATCTGGTCCATATCTTTGAGCGATGTGGAAACCATAAAAACTATCGGCCACAGCTGAATAAATACTGCCACAAGCAAAGGCAGATGCCAGCAAAGATCTTGATGTGTTTTAGTTTTCATAATAAACTTTTTTCTCCAGATATTTATTTTTCAGATACAGGAACGCCATATAACAGAACATGGTGATAATAGCGAAAGCCGCTGATTTACCGGTTTGGAAGAAAATAAAACCATACTGATAGACGATATATACCAAATTGGAACTGCCCTGATCCGGTCCTCCCTGCGTCAGCATATTGACAGGTACCAGTACATACTGCAGACCGAAAACTACAGTGATCGTGAAAACATAAATTGCAGTAGAAGAAGTCATCGGTATGATAATACGTCTAAAGATCGTCCAGTTCGAAGCGTTCTCCAGCTTGGCTGCTTCGATCATTTCCCTTGGCACGGCAACCATCGCTGCCAGCATCACGATCAGGTTATAACCAAATACTTTCCAGCCAATGATAGTACAGATAGAAAAAATAACGAGCAGATTTTCCTTAAACCAGCGCGGCGATTCCATATCAAACCACGCAAGCACTATACTAAGCGGTCCGGCCAAAGGATTATAGATCCACAGGAACAGAATGCTTGCCACCGCCAGGGATAAAGTTGCCGGCAGAAACAAAACAGAGCGATAAAACATTTTTCCCCGCTGAAGGAGGTGCCCGAGGATAAACGAATAAAGATACGGCAAGACAAAGTTGAACAGCAGCATAATAAGCACAAAAATTACCGTATTCCCAATGATTTTGTACAGCTCTTTGCTGCCTAAAATATCAATGTAGTTGCTCAGTCCCACATATTTCATCGTCGGGCTGATCATATTCCAGCTGAAGAAGCTAAGATACAGATTCTGCAGCAACGGCCAGTAAAAGAAAATAATAAACAGCAGAGCCACCGGCAGTAAGAACCAAAACGCAGGCCACTTGGCTTTATTCATAACAACTCTCCTTTGGTAAAAATCAGGATGCCGCAACAAGCAGCATCCTGATTGGTTCAATCGTTTGTATTACAGTAAGTTATTGATCTTTTCTGCAGTTTCGTGCAGCGCTTGGGCGGCAGTTTCTTTGCCGCTCAGTATAATATCGCGTGCGTCAATCAGGAGCTGTTCAGCCTGTAATCCATTAGCGCCAGGGAAGCTGGCCCATTTTACCAGATTAGGCATCGTAGACAAGGCAACCTGGATATTTTTGTTTTCTTCGATCATTTTTTTGAAACCGTTGGGGTCGTCTGCTACGCCTTTACGCGGAGGTAGATAACCTGTACCGGTGCTCCATTTAGCCAGTGCTTCAGGAGATTCGATATATTTAATGAATTCCCATGCTGCTTTTTGTTTATCGGCATCTTTTGAGAACAGCATTAGGAAGTTACCACCTGCCGGCACTTTCAATTCTTTGCCTTCAAACTGTGGGAAAGGAGCTGCCATAACTTTGAACTTGGCGCTTTTTTCAAAATTGGCACGTTTGCCAATAGTAGTGCAAACCATCCCCAGCTTACCGGACAGATAAGCCTGGAACCCTTCTTCATTAGTAGCATGCAGGCCATTGCCGTCTTTGACCATATCAGCCAACAACTGATACGCTGCTGCTGCTTCGGGAGTATCGAAACCGGCTTTGACTTTGCCGCCTTCATTTTTCAGCATTGAACCGCCGTTAGATTCAATAATGGCCTGCTGAGTCCAGTTATCAGCATATTCCTGCATAAAAAAGCCCATATTACCGGTCTTTTCTTTGATCTGTTTTGCCGCACTCACTACCTCTTTCCAGGTTTTAGGCGGATTATTGGGGTCAAGTCCTGCTGCAGTAAAAATTTCAGGATTATAGAACAGGACCGGCACACTTATAGAATATGGAATACCGATCTGTTTGCCGTCATCAGTCTGAGCCAATGCCAGAACATTAGGCAGATAATTCTCTTTCAAGAAATTTTTGTCTTCAGGAGCCTGCTTTTCGATCATCGGCTGCAGGTCAGTGTATTTAAGATTTTCAGCGGCATAGTTCAAATAAGACCAGCCCATCTGCACAACGTCAGGATTTTTACCGGAAGCGATAGCTGCCTGAAGATTTTGTGTCAACCCTTTATACATATCAGGGTTATATTTTTCGACAACCTGGATATTGGGATGCTTGGCATTAAAATCGGCAACCAGTTCTTTAACCGTTGTACCGCCGAAGCTTTCGGAGGCTACATGCCAATATTCAATCTGCACTTTTTTGTCAACACCGCCTTTAGACTGATTATCACTGCTGCCGCAGCCGGTAAAGACCATCGCACTGGCAGCTGCCAAAAGCAGTGCCGCAAGTTTCTTCTTCATCATCATTTTTACCCTCCACTTTTTAGTTACGAGCTCTGTTATGTATGATAACGAATTTTGATTAAATCTAAACGTTGTTTTTGTTAAAGATTTGTAAAGTTTGTTGCAAAAATATGTTTAGGAAAAATAAAAAAACAGTAAAACTTTATCCAAGTTCCACCGTCCTTTAATTCTTTAAAACTTCAATATATTAAACCCCCGACTGTATAACAGTCGGGGAAATTATATCTTAACTAAAGCATTTCCATGTCAATCAGCCAAATCATCAGTCTAAATACTACTTAGCTCCCGGTCTATTCTTAAAGCAGGAGTACCTGCAATAATAGTAGCGTTTTCTTTTTATCAAAGCCGTGTAAACATGATGAGCTTTATTACAGACGAATTCTTTGCCGCAAACCGGGCAAATCATCACCAGAGAACCGACGATGCTTTTAGCTTTTGTTTCAATTGTGTTCATTGTTTCTTTTTCTTTCATAGCAGATCACCCCAAACTCAGAATATTTTTTGGTCTGAGCTTACTTCAATGGAATTTTCACTTTATCACTCCCTTACAAGGCTTTTGAGCTTTATATTCATCGG
>OCAV01001914.1_pt1 | contig 12152 bp, 8 predicted proteins | sample 1538331 | NCBI WGS metagenome assembly OCAV01 (sample SAMEA2580297, study PRJEB22360) | human gut metagenome | biome: human gut; feature: human-associated habitat; material: faeces | place: Denmark | collected 2008/2010
ACGTCCGTCCTGTCCCATACCTGCTACTTCCAGAGTTGCCCATACCGGGTCACCGGAGAATAACTGGTTGTAAGAAGGGATACGTGCAAATTTAACCATACGGAATTTCATTACCATGTGGTCAACAAGCTCCTGAGCTTCTTTCTCTGTAAGAGTTCCGTTCTCAAGGTCTCTTTCAATATAGATATCAAGGAATGTAGAGATACGTCCAACACTCATTGCAGCACCGTTCTGAGTCTTGATTGCTGCAAGATATCCGAAGTACAGCCACTGGAATGCTTCTCTTGCATCTTTAGCCGGCTGTGAAATATCATATCCGTAAGCTTCAGCCATAACTTTCATGCCTTTGAGTGCGCGGATCTGATCTGCGATTTCCTCACGAAGCTGGAAGTCATAACGTCTCATACCCTGACGGTCGCAAGCTGCAAAGTCTTTCTGTTTTCCTTCGATCAGAGCGTCGATACCGTACAGTGCTACTCGTCTGTAGTCACCAACGATACGTCCACGTCCATAAGTATCCGGAAGACCTGTCAGGATTTTGTTGTGACGGGCTGCTTTCATTTCTGGTGTGTAGATATCAAATACACCCTGGTTGTGTGTTTTAAATTCGTAGTTATGGAAAACGTCTTTGATCTTGTCGCTTACTTTGTATCCGTAAGTCTCACATGCCTGCTCTGCCATTTTGATACCACCGTATGGCATGAATGCACGTTTCAGCGGTTTGTCTGTCTGCAGACCAACAACTTTTTCAAGATCTTTGAGGTCTTCATCGATGTATCCCGGGCCATATGCTGTCAGAGATGTAACAACCTCTGTCTCCATATCCAGAACGCCGCCTTTTGCACGCTCTTCTTTCTGAAGTTCCTGAAGTTTTCCCCACAGTTTGTTTGTAGCCTCTGTAGGTTCTTCCAGGAAGGAAGCATCTCCGTCATATGGTGTGTAGTTCATTGAAATAAAATTACGAACGTCGATTTTTTCTTTCCAACGGTTTCCTTTGAAACCTTCCCACTGTGAAAAGTTTTTCATTTTTGCACCTCTCTAAAATAGAATTTATTCCGCGTATGTCCCGTCTAACTTTTCTCCTAAAAGAAAAATAAGACCGGAATCTTATTATAGTTACATGTGAACTCTCCCTCGTTCACGCCGCTAGTGTACACTATTGAAAGCACCTTTGTCAATTAATTAACGCATGCTTTTAATATTGTACAATTTGTAGTTGTATTTTGAAAGTTTTTATCAATATATTGTATTTTTACGAGTGCAACACTAATTTTTTCGACTTTTCCGGTTTCTGTTTCTTCTTATTATAATCTTCCTCACCCTGACATTGCAATGGGTAGCTTTTTGGAGCTTTTGTCGAACGAATGTTCTAAAAAGTTCTTGATTTCAAGAACATGTGTTTGTATAATAGATGTATGATAACAGAGATTACAAATGATAATTACACAACGCAGGAAAAGTTACAGATTCTGGCAGATGCAGCAAAATACGATGTCGCATGTACTTCAAGCGGTTCCAGCCGACGCGGAAAGAAAGGAGAGCTCGGCAATGCAGAGGCATGTGGCATCTGTCACAGTTTTGCCGCTGATGGAAGATGTATTTCCCTTCTCAAGATCCTGATGACAAATCATTGTGCCTATGACTGTAAATATTGCATCAACCGTGCTAGCAATGATGTACGCCGCGCAACCTTTACGCCACAGGAAATCTGTGAACTAACCGTTGAATTTTACAAACGGAACTATATCGAAGGGCTCTTCTTAAGCTCCGGTGTCTTAAAAAATCCGACCTATACCATGGAAAAAATGTGTGAGACACTGCTGCTCCTCCGTACCCGGTACCATTTCAACGGATACATTCATGTAAAAACAATTCCCGGGGCCTCTGACGAGCTGCTTGCCGCGGCCGGATATCTGGCAGACCGCATCAGTGTCAATCTGGAACTTCCGACAGAAACAGCTCTGCGTTCTCTTGCCCCCAATAAAACCATGCAGAATATCCTGAATCCCATGGGAAAAGTACAAAATACTATTGCCTCTCACCGGATAGCGGTTGGAAAATCTGCATATATGGATCGAAGCCGGAGAAATCAGTTTTTAAGAAATGGTATTTTCTCAGACGATTCCAAGAAAACCTTCAGAGAAAAACTCAATATGCAGAATACCGATGCAAAACTCAGTAACAATACTCCTATCAAAAAAGAGAATCCAGATCTTATCTCCTGTGATAAAAATAAATTCATGAAACATATCCTGACATGGGAAAATGCCTGTCAGCTGGCACCTCTTGACATGTCCGATCTGAAACGGAATTTCGCTCCGGCAGGGCAGAGTACCCAGATGATCATCGGTGCTACTGGCGAAAGTGACTATACTCTGTTACAGACGAGCCAGGCTCTGTACCAGGGCTTTGATCTGAAACGAGTCTTCTATTCGGCATATATTCCGTTAAATGATGACTCCATTCTCCCTCAGATTGGAACTCCACCTCCACTTCTCCGGGAACATCGCCTGTATCAGGCAGACTGGCTGCTACGCTTCTATGGCTTCCAGGCAGATGAACTGTTATCCGAATCTCAGCCCAACTTCAATGAACTGCTGGATCCCAAATGCGACTGGGCGCTGCGCCATCTGGAACACTTTCCAGTGGAAGTTGAAAAAGCATCTTATGCCACGTTGCTTCGGGTTCCAGGAATCGGACCAAAACCCGCCAGCCGGATCACTTATGCCAGACAATATGGCCGTCTGAATTTTGACAATCTGAAAAGAATGGGCGTAGTTTTGAAACGCGCACATTATTTTATCACCTGCGGTGGCAGACAAATGTATCGTACTCCCATTGAAGAAGCCTATATCACCCGACAGCTGGTTCAGGTAGATGCAAAAGATTCCTGGAAAGTACAACATTCCAATGAATCTTATTCCCAGATGACTCTCGCTGATTTTGGGATCGGCTAAACTTCCCTCTGCCAGTTTCCAGCCACTTTTACATATAGGATCAGAATACGGAATAAAAATATGAAAATATATACTTGCCAGGACCGCTTAACGGATATCATGACCTGCATCTATGATGCCTGGTCAGAAGCCCTAAAAGTCGGTCATAACCAGATTGGACTAAAGAAAGAACCTATCTTTCAACAAACAATGTTTGATGAATATATCCATGTGGATGGTGATCCTTCCAAAGCAGAAAAGGTTATACGCTCCATTCGGAGAAGCATCTCTGAAACTGCATACATGAACATCTACTACGCCTCATTGTCTGCGGATGAGAACGCTCTGCAGGCAATCTATGACTTTCTTCGGGTGGGGTTTGCTATTGGCAGTACTGTAGTCGAGCAATATACGAATCCACATGTAATGAATCTTCTCGAACTCCGGCGCCAGGTATCAAATGAAGCGCATCATTTTCGGGAATTTGCCCGTTTTCAAAGTCTGGAAAACCAGGTCTATGTCAGTCATTTGGAGCCCAGGAATGATGTAATCATGCCGGTTGGCAACCATTTTGCCAACCGTATGCCCTCCGAACACTGGATGATCATCGATGATAACCGCAAAACTGCCTGTGTACATGTAAAAGATGGTGAAAATTATCTGCGCTATCTGACGGACGATGAATTTTCGGTATTACAAAAGACAGAATCTTATGAAGATGAATATACTGATATGTGGAAAACATTCTTCCATTCCATAAGCATTGAACAACGGAAGAATTACGTCTGCCAGCGAAATTTATTTCCCATCTGGAAAAGAAAACATGCCGTGGAATTCAGATAATTCAAGAATGCCCTGATAGATCAGTTTCCACCACATAAAAAGACCGAAACAACGCATTCCGGTCTTTTTTCATCATATCCTATTCATTACACATGGAAATTTCGCCCGACAACGCAAGTAAAACATGGAGATTTCCCTTTCTCAACCAGAACGGTCTTAGAACAAAAGAAGCGGCATGCCGCACAGAATAAAGCAGAAACGAATCATATCACTGTCCTTTAATGCCGCCAGACAGCTACATAATTTTCTTTCTTCCATACTAGCATGCCGCACTGTGTACGTCCATCAAAAGAGTTCGAAACTTATTGACAAACTCCGCACTTCTTCGACATTTATTTTACTTCTACAAGCTCGATCTTAAAGTTCAGCTCTTTACCAGCCATCTCGTGATTGGCATCAAATGTAATTGTCTTTTCATCTTTGGCTGTAACTTTGACCGGGAAAGGCTGCCCATACTGATTAGACAAATATACCTGCTGACCTACTGTCAGGTCCTCTGCACCCGGAAGCTGTTCAATCTCAAGAGTAAAGATCGCATCCGGATTCGGCTGTCCATAAGCCTCTTCCGGCATCAGATGGATTTCTTTGATTTCTCCGACCTTCATGTCTGCAACAGCTGCATCAAAGCCTTTGATCATCTGTCCTGCTCCGCAGACAAACTCCAGCGGCTGTCCACGATCATAGGAAGAATCAAACTGTGTGCCATCGTTGAATGTTCCCTTGTAATGTGTACGGCATGTCTTTCCTACATTCGGTCCGGAAAATGCCGGTTTATGTGAACCACAGCCGCCACAGCTGCTTCCACAGGACTCCCCTTCCTCATGGTTTCCACAGGAATGTCCTTCTTCATGATGATGGTCACAGGTTGTTCCTGCTGATTCCAGTTCGCCCTTCAGATAAGCTTCTACTACTTCATCTGTATTTCCCTGTGCACCGGAGCATAACTGAATACCTGCCTCCGCAAGTGCAGTCTGTGCACCTCCTCCAATACCACCGCAGATCAGTACATCAATCCCCTGTTCTGCCAGAAGTCCGGCCAGGGCACCATGTCCAGTTCCGTTAGAACCGATCACTTCACTTGAAACAACTTTGTTATCTTCTACTTCATAAACCTTAAAGTTTTCTGTTTTTCCAAAATGCTGAAAAACATTTCCATTATCATAAGTTACTGCAATTTTCATTATAAAAATCCTCCAATCCATACTTTGTCGCTCAGATTAGTATAGCTTGTCGGAGAAATAAAAGCAACCAGTAAACTGCAAAGGAATAACCATCTTCACCAGTTACCTTCACCAATGAATATTAAAATCCAACGAATTTTTATATTGCTTATATTTTCCATCTGTGAGTAGTTTTTTATATGCGTCGTATGCGGCCTGAAGACTGTCATATTTTACTGCGGTCTCATCCAGCTCTTTTTTTGCAGTGCCTGTGCTCATCTGCGCTGCAATCGCAACGTAATCAGGGCCATATCCTGTACGTTTGGCGGTTGTAGATTCTGCTACATAATATTTATTATCTGCCGTACAGACAATCACAGGAATCTTCTGGTTCGCACCGACAACATCTGTATTAACAGAAGTCCAGAGCAAAGCACGTTTTCTAGCATCCTTCGCCTTTCCATAATATGCCCAGGTTCCTTTCTTAAGGAGACTGTCAGATGCCATCTTCGTCTCTATCCTTGGAACCATAGTAGATTTTTGGCATCTGGAATCGATTTCAAAGATGCCAGTTACACCGTTCAATGCATTACTTTCCTGAAGAACTCTGTCGAAGTTTTCTTCCAGGTTAAACCAGTATTCTTTTACTTCATCGTTTTCTACACTGTCTCCTTTTCCGGTTTTCCAGTCAAATAAAATACCGGTTTCAGGATTCATGGACACTTCGCATATTCCGTCCGCAACGGGATATCCCTTCCAGTTAACAGTATCAGGATCATCATTGGAATGAGAGATTCCCGCAATTGTCACCGTATCTGAAGACTGCCATTTGTCTATTTTCTGCTTCAGATGAACGATCTCCTTTACATCTTCATTTCCCTCTATTCCCGTTTCCATCACCACTTTGTCATACGCCGTCCTGACATTTGCAAGATCAGTTGATTCCCTGCTTTTTTCTATATATTTGGTATAAGTCGGTGCAAGAACACCTATAAGAATCGCAAGAATTGCAATGATGATCACAAGTTCCACAAGTGTAAAACCTTTGTTTCTGTTTTTCATATATTTTCCTTACATTGTATAATTTTATATCTCTATATCATATTTTATTTGATCGTGATTTGCAAGCTATTCCCCAATTTTATTGACACCTTAACCAGGTAACTGACAGGAGTTTTTCAATTTTCCTTGCCCGTTTTAATAAAACATGCAATAATTATTTTGTTTTTATACACATGACTGAATTTTATAAAATATAAATACGAGGAACAAATCAAGATGAAAACATACGAAGAATTACTTTCTGATATTGAAGACGATATGGAACTTATGGGGGCATTGCACATTGTTTATGCCATGGAAGAAAACGGTGTTCTCACCGGTTATGATTATCTCCCGGAAGAGCCTTATACAATCTCTGTGACCTTAAAAGACCTTCAGGAAAAAATTCATCAGCAAATGCTCTATGACAAAGCATCTGCATATACTTATGATTCTGATAAAAGCGCCCCAAAACTGGCAGTAATTTTCCCGGGAGTCGGCTATACTGCTGACAAACCACTCCTGTATTATGCAAGCCGTCTTGCCAGACATTATGGGTATCAGATTCTCGCTGTATCCTATGGAACCCTCCCTGAGAATGTCAAGGGTGATCACGCAAAAATGAAGCAGGCTTTTGAGCTTGCTTATGAACAAACAGAACAGGCTCTGCAGGATATCGACTGGAATTCCTATGGCAGCATTCTCTTTTTTTTCAAAAACAATGCCTGTACAGTTATCGCTTCCGCTTATGCTTCCAGACATAATATAAAAGGAAAAAGCATCCTGTTCACACCTCTGACTGACACTTTTTCCTTTGCTCGTCCCGGCAGCATTGCATTTCACGGTACTGCAGATCCATGGGCAGAAACAGACTCTATCCGTACACTGGCTGAACAAAAAGAAGTCCCTCTTTTTCTTACGCCAAATGCCAATCACTCTCTGGAGACCGGCGATGTACAGGCAGATCTTTCGATTATAAAAGCCACAATGGAGCATGTTAACCGTTTTATTGCAACTCCGTAGATTATTTCGTATATTCCTGAATCAGGGCAAGAAGGAGCTCCACACTCTTCTCCATTCCTTCCACACTGATATGCTCATATGGTCCATGAAAAGCATGTCCACCTGTTCCAAGATTTGGACACGGCAGTCCTTTGAAGCTTAACTGGCATCCATCGGTTCCTCCACGAATTGGAAGGATCAATGGTGCCACACCTGCTGCCTCACATGCCTTTTTCGCATGGTCGATCAGATGTATGTGCTCTTCTACAATTTCTTTCATATTGAGGTACTGGTCAGTAATCTTAAGCGTTACCGTCCCTTCGCCCCACTTTGCATTTAAGTTCTTTTCTATCAGTCGAAGAGTCTTCTTCCGCTCTTCGAATCCGTTTTTGTCATGATCTCTGACAATATAATTAAGTTTCGCTTCACCGACTTCCCCCTGCATGCTGATCAGATGATAAAATCCCTCATAGTCTTCGGTTCCTCTCGGTGTCTCCATAGATGGCAGGCAGTTGTTGATCTCTATCGCAACCAGACTGGCATTGATCATCGTATCTTTTCCTTCACCCGGATGAACATTAAATCCCCTGATTTCAAATTCTGCTTTGCAGGCATTAAAATTCTCGTACTGAATCTCCCCTTCACTGTCACCATCCAGAGTATAAGCATACTCTGCGCCAAACTGATCCAGATTGAAATGTTCCGCTCCCATTCCAATTTCCTCATCCGGAGTAAATGCTACACAAATCGTGCCATGCGGCCGATTTTCTGTCTGGATTCTTTCAATCATAGTCAGAATCTCTGCAATTCCTGCTTTGTCATCTGCTCCCAGAATCGTTGTTCCATCCGAAGTGAGCAGTGTACGTCCTTTTAGCCCTGTCAGATGTGGAAATTCCTTCGGACTCAATACCAGTCCGCTTGTGCCAAGTACCAGATCCCCGCCATCATAATTTTCGGTAACCATCGGTCGGATCTCATGATCACAAAAATCAGAAACTGTATCCATATGTGCGATAAATCCAAGTGCCGGAATCTCTTTTTTTCCTTCCGTCGCCGGAAGTTTTCCATACAGATAGCACTTATCATCAAGGACTACCTCTGTCAGGCCAAGTTCCTTCATTTCTTTTTCCAGCTTCCTCGCCAGATCAAACTGACACACAGAAGACGGAACTGTCTCACTCTCTTCATCACTCGGCGTACGCACTGTCACATAGTTGATCAGTCTTTCCCATGCTTTCATAATATCTGCTCCTTTGTTTCTATTTAGTTCTCCGTCTGATGTATATCTCCAGATTGTTTTATTCTTTTAAACATTTCATCATTGTTGGGACAAGAATATTCATATCAACAGGCTTTGCAACATGAGCATTCATTCCAACAGAAAGAACCTTTTGTATATCTTCTGCGAAAGCATTGGCAGTCATCGCAATAATTGGAATCCTGGCTTTTTTCGTATCCTTCATCTTTCGGATAGTTAATGTAGCGTCATATCCATTCATAACCGGCATCTGGATATCCATAAGGATCATCTTGTAATAATCAGCATCAGCTTTTTCAATCATGTCAATACATACAACACCATCATTGGCAGTCTCAACAATACATCCTTCTTCCGTCAATAATTCCGTTGCGATTTCAGTGTTGATCTCATTATCTTCAACCAACAAAATCCGAACACCGTTCAGGCAATTCTTATTGCACAGATTACTGTTTTTCTTCACCAGAGAATCGTCTTCTGACGCTTTTCGGCAAGGAATAGTTACTGTAAATGTGGAACCCTCACCCTGCTTACTTTCCACTTCTATTGTGCCATCCATGAGCTCTACAAGCTTTTTTGTAATGCCCATTCCAATGCCACTGCCATCAATATGACTTAATGTCGTGTTACGTTCTCTTTCAAAAGTTTCAAAAATACGCTTTTGGAATTCTTCAGACATACCAATTCCATTATCGGTAATGGTAATGATCATATTGCACCAGTCTTCTTTTTCACAAGATTTCTGTACAACATTACAGGATATCATACCTCCTGTATTTGTATACTTTATCGCATTGCTTATAATATTAAGACAGACTTCTGACAGATGTGGTGCATCCATATATACATACGGATACATGATTTGTTCTGTCAGAGAGAGAGTCTGATTTTTACTTTCTGCCTGTTGCTGGAACATAATGATACAATTTTCAAAGCACTCATGAACATTCGAAACAGTGTATTCCATTTCGACTTTATTATTTTCAATTCTTGCAAGATCCAGAACATTACCAAGCATCGATAAAAGTTCTTTTCCGCATATTTGAATTTTTTCAAGATATCTGCCAAGTTTTTCTGTTTCTTGCAAATGTCTGGATGCCAAATCTGCATAACCAATGATTGCATTCATAGGAGTACGGATGTCATGTGACATATTGAACAGAAATGACGATTTTGCTTTATTTGCACATTCTGCTTTTAATTTAGCTTCCCGCAATTCCTCCTCTTGTCTTAATTCCCGCATTTTTTCATCTGTCACATCTCGATTCGCAATCAATACTGATGTGACATTTCCATTTTTATCATAATTCTGAGGAATTACCATAGAAAGAAACCATGATCCTTCCTTTAGTTTGAAGACATAGATTCTTTATTATGAAGCCGCGCTGCCATGGTTTGTATATCAAAAAAATCTATATACTTCTGTACAAACGGTTCTGCTATAATCCTTTCACTAGTCTCGACCTGAGAATTCCATTCGGTATTATTATTTTTAATATCAATATTTATTTTTCGATTTTTTTTAATAAGTTCAACTCTCTTTGTTTTTAAATTCAACCTTAAGATTAAATAATAGGCAGTGCCTAATGCATGAAATGCCTGCCGGGTTTTTTTTACCTGTTTTCCCAAGGTAACAGGGAACTCTTCGCCGTCCATCTGTTCCAAATCTGGTGTTGACTGATGCAAATGCTGAACCAGCCATTTCCCATTCGTCCACTTATAGATAATCGTAAATCTTGTCTCCATTTTAAAACAGATCGAACCGTCTTTAAACAGACCAGTAAAATCTACTGTCCCATGTGCAAGAACATGGTCATCATCGAGTCTTTCTTCTTCCTGATGTAAATTCCCTACTTCAAGTCTGATTTTACCTCTTCGTTTTACATCAAATTTAAATGATTCTAAAAACTCATGTAGATTCGCGAATAACTCATGTTTCCCAGTTCCAATCAGACTGATATTTTCATCAAAATAATTTTCTATACCCAAATCATTTACTGATTCAGCATTACTATATATTTTCATAAGTTGCTCTGTGAGTTTTTTGAAATCATCCATACAGTTTCCTCATACTTAAAAAGGTCTTAAATAGCTTTAAGTTTTCTGTTTTATTCGTAAAGTTTATCCGCTTTTTATTCTCTTTCCAAAATTTCGAATTTCCACATAAAATCATTTATTGTATTATATCACAGCGACATATTGTTCTGCCATCATCTTTTCAAGACATGTGTCCATGACAATATTTCAATACCATATAGTTTCAGTGCCCCTCCCCACCAGTTTTTATACATCTGGAAATCAATTACAGCCAGCTTTCCAGAACATCATTCAGCTTATTCATATCCAGCGGTTTTGCGATATGTCCATTCATGCCTGTATTTTTGGCCAGCTGTACATCTTCTGCAAAAGCATTGGCAGTCATGGCAACAATAGGCAGTTTTCCCTTTTCACCCGGAAGGCTCCTGATTGCTGCAGTTGCCTCATAACCATTCATGACAGGCATTTGGATATCCATAAAAACAAGATCATACAATCCTTCCGGAGAAGCTTCCACTTTTTCAACTGCGATTTTCCCATTTTCTGCTGTTTCCACTTCTGCCCCTGTCATCTGCAAAATTTCACCAGCAATTTCTCTGTTCAACTCATTATCATCAACCAGCAAAATCCTTTTTCCCGTGTAGTCTGATTCTGACAGCTCATCCAGATAATTTCTTGCTGTTTTTTCTTTTCTTCCTGAAGTAAACTGCCGCAATGTAGCCGTCAGCCTAGAACGGAACAGCGGTTTTGCAATAAAAGCATCTACGCCTGCAGCCTTTGCTTCTTCTTCGATCTCACTGAATTCATAAGATGTCAGTACAATAATGGTAATCTCTTTCCCTATCCGTTTCCGGATCTGTCTGGCTGTTTCAATTCCGTCCATATCCGGCATTTTCCAATCTAAAATAACAGCAAAGTAATCATTTTTTAGCTCATGATGTGCATAACAGCGCTCAACGGCTTCTCTGCCGGAGAGAACCCATTCGCCTGTAATCCCAATCTCCTTCAATGTGGCAACTGTACTTTCACAACATGTCTTATCATCATCCACAACCAGAACAGGTAGATTCATCAGATTTCTGTCCTGTTCTTTTTCTTTTTCCTGAAGTTCCAGATAAATTGTTACTGTAATTTTAGTTCCCTTATGTAAGGTGCTTTCCACTTTAATATTACCATTCATCAGGTTCACAATATTTCTGCTGATTGCCATTCCCATACCTGTTCCCTGGACTCTGGTTGTCCGATGGTCATCTGCGCGGCTGAAAGGATCAAACATGATTTTCTGGAATTCCGGTGACATACCGATCCCATTATCCTCAATCGTAAATTCATAGCATCCAAGTTCCGAAAATCCATTTGGCTTTTCCTCTATGGAAAAAGTAATATTCCCGCCATCCGGTGTATACTTGACCGCATTACTCATCAGATTCACAAATACCTGCTGGATTCTCAGGCTGTCACCACAGACACTCTCATGTTCAATGTGATTAATGTGTATATCTAAATTGTGTTTATGTTCATCAATCACCGGTTTTGTGAGTGTTATAAGATTATCCACCAAATCTGGCAGATTGAAATCCTCCTGTGCCAGCGTCATTTTTCCACTTTCAATACGTGCCATATCCAGCACTTCATTAATCAGCCCCAGCAGATGACGGCTTGATTTTGTAATTTTGCTGAGACATTCAATGACTCTGTCCTGGCTCTCAATATTTGCTCCTGCAATTGCTGTCAGGCCGACAATGGCATTCATCGGTGTCCGGATATCGTGTGACATATTGGAAAGGAATTCTGTTTTCGCACGGTTTGCATTTTCTGCAGACCGGTAAGCCTCTTTCAGTGCCTGACGGGATTCAATCTCTGCTTTCTTCTCCT
>OCAV01001929.1_pt1 | contig 12101 bp, 8 predicted proteins | sample 1538331 | NCBI WGS metagenome assembly OCAV01 (sample SAMEA2580297, study PRJEB22360) | human gut metagenome | biome: human gut; feature: human-associated habitat; material: faeces | place: Denmark | collected 2008/2010
GGGTGCACACCGTCGTAGTTGTCCTCGTCCATCTGCTCCAGAATCTTGGCCAGCACGCGGGTCTCGCCGCGGGTCTTGAAGTAGAAGTCGATCTTACCATCGGAGGTGCGGCGGCCCAGTACACGCATGTTCAGACGGCCTGCGATAAAGCCCACCACCTTGCTGACGCGGCCGTTCTTGGCCAGGTTGTCAAAGCTGGCCAGGGCAAACAGGATGTGGGTGCTTTCGGCGAACTTTTCCAGCGCAAAGCAGATGTCCTCAAATGTCTGGTCCTCGCCGATAAGCTTATTGGCCAGCTCGGCCGCACCGGCCAGCGCACCGGAGCAGCTGAGGGTGTCCAGAATGAAGATCTTCTTTTCGGGGTGTTCTTCCAGCACCATGGTCCGGGCGGCCACGGCGGCGTTATAGCTGCCGGAAAGATTGCTGCTGATGGTCAGCGCAATGCAGTTATCGGCCTGCAAAAAATACTCGGCCCATTCTTCCGGGCTGGGGCAGGCAGTGGTGCTGGCGCCGTTGTAGTCGGTCATGGCCTGCAGCATCTGGGGCACATTCAGGGTGGCCAGGTCCACATATTCGCGCTCACCCACACGGATCTTGAACGGTACAAGGGCAAACTGCACCCCGGCACTGGGGTGCTCCAGCTCCCGGATCTCGCAGGAGCTGTCACATACGATCATCCACGCCATAGGCAAAAGCCTCCGTTTCTGTGGCTTGTTATTTCTATATACTATTATAGAAGGTACAGGCAGTTCCGTCAAGGTGGTTCTGTGCCGCTCATATAAGGTCGTGTAAGGTGGGAGAGCACCTTCGGAACTTTCACCGAAAAAACCTCTTGATTTTAGTGGATTTTTTCAAGCTGACCCTGTATAATGATAAGTATATATCTAAGTGTAAGGGGGCGCAGCTGTATGCCGCAAAAGGGGCTGCCAACTGTAACTGCCATTATCGTGGCCGCGGGGGCCTCCCGCCGCATGGGATTTGATAAACTCAGCTACTGCCTGCCCGATGGGCGCACGGTATTGGAGACAAGCTGTGCCCTGTTTGCCGCCCACCCGGCGGTGGACGAGCTGGTGCTGGTGGCGGGCGGCAACCGTCCCCAGTGCGAGGCTATCGCCGCGGCCTGCCCCAAGCCCTGCACCGTGGTGCAGGGGGGCGCGACCCGTGCCGACAGCGTGCATAATGGACTGGCTGCCGCCAAGGGCCAGCTGGTGGCCATCCACGATGCTGCCCGCCCCTTTGCCAGCGAGGAGGTCATCACCCAGGTCTTGCAGGCTGCCGCCAAGACCGGCGCTGCCGCCCCGGCGGTGCCCGTGAAGGATACTATCAAGGTGGCGGACAAGGACGGCAAAGTCGTCACCACGCCGGACCGCGCCACCCTTTACGCCGTGCAGACGCCCCAGTGCTTTGACCGGGCACTGTACTTACAGGCGCTGGAAGCTGTCAGCGGCGAGAAAGCCAGCCTGGTCACCGATGATTGCAGCCTGTTTGAACTGGCCGGCCTGCCCGTCACACTGACGGCGGGTGACTACGCCAATTTAAAAATCACCACCAAAGAGGACTTACAAAAGGAGAACACCATGCGTATTGGTCACGGATATGATGTACACCGTTTGGTCGAGGACCGCAAGCTTATCTTAGGCGGGGTAGAGGTCCCCTACGAGAAAGGCCTGCTGGGCCATTCCGACGCCGATGTGCTGCTGCACGCAGTGATGGACGCCGTGCTGGGCGCAGCGGCCCTGGGTGACATCGGCCAGCATTTCCCCGATACCGACCCCGCCTACAAGGGCGCGGACTCCCTGGCGCTGACCCGCGAAGTAGCGAAAATTATCGCCGCTCACGGCTACAAGGTGGGCAACATCGATGCGACGATCCTATGCCAGCGGCCGAAGCTGGCCCCCCACATCCCGGCTATGCGTAAGAATATCGCCGATGCCTTCGGCCTGCCGCTGGACGCTGTGAGCGTAAAGGCCACCACCGAGGAACATCTCGGCTTTACCGGCGAAGGGCTGGGCATTGCGGCCCACGCTGTCGCTCTGATCGAGTGAACGTAACCAACCTTTAAGAGGAAAGGACAGGACTTTACCCATGCTGCAAAACCAAACGTTATCCGCTATCATCAGCAGCCTGCGGGCGTTCGATCTGTTTTCAGACACGCTCGACATCCTGATCATTTCCTTTGTGTTTTACCAGCTCATCCAGTTCGCCCGCAAATCCCGGGCCGGCCAGTTGGTCAAGGGCATCGCGCTGCTGATCTTATTCTACGGCTTCGCGGTGCTGCTGGACCTGCGCACCGTCACCTGGGTACTGAACAACGTGGTCACCGTGGCCTTTACGGCGGCGGTGGTCATCTTCCAGCCGGAGCTGCGCCGTGCACTGGAGCGCATGGGCCAGACCACCGTATGGGCGAACCGGCTGTTCGGCAACCGCCGCACCGATCCTTCGCTGCGCGGTGTATGGCAGAGCGCTGTGGTTGCCATCTGTGATGCGGCTGAACAGCTTTCCGACACCCGCACCGGTGCCCTGATGGTGCTGGAACGCCGCAATAACTTGGACGAGATCATCCGCACCGGCACGCCGATGCATGCTGACGTCATCCCCGAAATGCTGGGCACCCTCTTTTACGAGGGCACGCCCCTGCACGACGGCGCAGTTGTCATCCGGGACGGCGTCATTGTGGCTGCAGGCTGCGTGCTGCCCCTTTCCAACAACCTGGATATGGGCAAGGATATGGGCACCCGCCATCGCGCCGGCTTGGGCATGAGCGAGAATTCCGACGCCATCGTCGTGGTCGTGTCCGAGGAGACCGGCATTATCTCGCTGGCGAAAAACGGCGTGCTGATCCGCCGTCTGGACCGCCAGAACCTCTTTAACCTCTTGCAGGAGGAGGTTGTCCCGCCTGAGGAGACCGAGGAAGACAACGAATCCGTGCTGAAAAAACTGCTGCGAAAAGGAGGGAACGCACCCCATGCCAAAGCCGAATAACGCACCCCAGGGGCGCAAATCCCTGATGGATAACCGCGTAGTTTCCATCCTGATGGCGCTGGCCTGCGGCCTGGCTACCTGGTTGGTCGTTACCATCTACATCGATCCCCAGGGCAGCACCACCATCCGGGATGTGCCCATCAACTACGCCAACTCCGCCACTACCTACACCAACCAGGGCTTGGACATTGTGGAGCGGCCCGACATCAGCGGCGTAACCGTGCGGGTCGAGGGCAACATCACCAGCATTGGCAAGATGACCAGCTCCGACATCATGGTCTATCCCAGCTATTCCGGCGTCAGCGGTGCGGGCAAGGTCACCCTGCGCCTGCAGGCTCGTGTGACCAATACCACCGACTACCCGGGCAACATCAAGTGTATAGTGGAAAAACCCTACGATACGATCGACGTCATGTTCGATGAAGTCAGCGAAAAGACCGTGCCCGTCACGGTGGATGCCTCGGCTGTCTCTATCGCCGACGGCTATATGCTGAACAAGACCTCTGCTGTTCCCGCCGAGATCACGCTGCGCGGCCCCACCAGTGAGCTGGATCAGATCAGCCAGGTGGTGGCCCCGGTGCTGAGCGACGATGCGCTGGCCGACACCACCACCACGCCCTCCACGCTGGAGCTGCGGGACGAGAACGGCAACACCATCACCCCGCAGTACACCACGATGGACAGCGATTCCGCCAACGTCACGCTGACGATCTACCAGGTGCGGGAGCTGCCGCTGGAAGTGGATTTCATCGGCGTGCCCAACGGCTTTGACACCAGCAGCCTGCACTACACCTTGAGCCAGCAGAAGCTGCGCGTAGCAGGCCCGGCCCGCACCGTCAGTGCGCTGGAAAGCCTGACCGTGACCGACTTTGACCTGGCCCGCGAGTTCGAGATGGACCGCGACTACCAGCGTTTGATCGAGCTGCCCGCCGGCGTAGTCTCGCTGGATGGCGTGACAAATGTAACGCTGAGCTTTGACACTACGGACATGGCCTCCACTACGCTGAACATCTCCAACATCCGGCTGGTCAACGTGCCCAGCAACTATGATATGGAGATCCTGTCCAGCCTGGTCAGCGGCGTGGAATTGTACGGCCCGAAGGATGAGATCGAGGAGCTGTCCGCCGACAGCGTAGTCGCGCAGATCGACTGCCAGAGCATCAGCCTGACAGTAGGCCAGCAGACCATCCCGGTCACCATCCAGATCCCGTCCTCCACCCGCATCTTCGCCACCGGCAGCTACACGGTACAGTGCGAGGTCACGGCGAAATAAAAAGTGCGCATCCCGCAAATGGCCCCCTCTGGGAGGGGGCTCCCGCGAAGCGGGTGGGGGAGAGAGCCTTGGTTTGAATGTCTCTCCCTCAATCAGCTTCACTGACAGCACTCCTTCTCTGGCACTTCGTGCCACCTCCCCCGCGTCGGGGGGAGTCTGTCTCACAGAGGGAGCCAAAGAGGTTATCTATGCTATTAGTCCGCAATATCCGCCTGCCGCTCAGCTGTCCTGACCCGGACGCAGAGGCAGCGGCCCAGGCTTTGCACATCCTGCGCGTACCCGCCCACAAAGCGGCCCGCTGCGGGGTGGCAAAATTATCGGTAGATGCCCGGCACGGTAAGCCCGTGCTGGTCTATACCATGGCGATCACGCTCAAAGACGAGGGTGAGGAATCGGCATACGCCGGGGCCTCGCCCTGCGTCTGTTTCACACAGCCCGCCAGGTTTTCTTTCTCGGTAGGCGATACAGCGTTAAAAACGCGCCCGGTGGTCGTGGGCCTTGGCCCGGCGGGCCTCTTTGCCGCGCTGTTGCTGGCCCGCAGCGGCTTCCGTCCGCTGGTGCTGGAACGCGGCCCAGAACTGGACGAGCGCGTGAAAGCCGTCGAGCATTTTGAAAAGACCGGTGAACTGAACCTGAACGCCAACATCCAGTTTGGCGAGGGCGGCGCAGGTACTTTCTCCGACGGCAAGCTGACCACCCGCGTGGGCGACCCGCTTTGCGCCTTTGTGACCGATGCCTTTTTGCAGCACGGCGCCCCGGCGGACATTGCCTGGCGGCAAAAGCCCCATGTGGGTACTGACCTTTTGCGCGGCATCATCCGCAGCATCCGGCAGGAAATTATCGCGCTGGGCGGTGAGGTACGGTTCAACACCGCCCTGACCGGTCTGAAGATCGAAAACGGTGCCCTGGCGAGCGTCGAGACCACAGCAGGCGATTTTGCCTGCGAGCAGCTGATCCTGGCGGTCGGCCACAGCGCCCGGGACACCTTTGCCATGCTGCACGGTTCAGGCCTGCCGCTGGAGTGCAAGCCTTTCTCGGTGGGCTTCCGGGCCGAACACCTGCAAACCGAAATTGACAAGAGCCTCTACCACGCCGCCGCCGGCCACCCGGTGCTGCCGGTGGGCGAGTACCAACTCAGCCAGCATGTCAGCGGCGGGCGGTGCGTGTACACCTTTTGCATGTGCCCCGGCGGTTCGGTTTGTGCCGCCGCCAGCGAGGAAAACGCCGTGGTCACCAACGGCATGAGCCTGCATGCCCGCAACGGAAAAAACGCCAACGCGGCGGTGGTGGTCAGCGTGGACGGCCGCGACTTTGATAATGACCCAACCAAGGCGGTAGCCTTTCAGCGCCAGCTGGAACAGGCCGCCTACCGTGCGGGCGGCGGGGGATACCTGGCCCCGGCCGAGACGGTGGGCAGCTTTCTGGCCGGGCGCGGCGAATTGCAGCTGGGGGCGGTGCAGCCGACCTACCCGCGCGGCGTGACCCCGGCCAACCTGGGGGCCCTGCTACCGGACGAACTGAGCAGCGCACTGCGCGAGGGGCTGACCGCCTTTGGACGCAAGCTGGCCGCCTACCGTGCCCCGGACGCCGTGCTGACGGGCCTGGAGACCCGCACCAGCAGCCCGGTGCGCCTGCTGCGCGATAAGGAAACGCTGGTGTGCGAAGCCCTGCCCGGGCTTTACCCCTGCGGCGAGGGCGCCGGTTACGCCGGCGGCATCATGACCGCCGCCGTAGACGGTGTGCGTTGTGCCGCTGAGTTGATGAAACGATACAAACCGTGTGAGTAAGGACATAAAATGCCTGATAACAACAAAAACAACTACGATTACGACCTCGGCGATATGATCGACTCAGCCGTGCAGTTTGGCACGCAGGTCGGTTCTTCGGTGCTGGGCAGCATTGCCGATGCACTGGAGCAGGCTGGAGACGCCATGAACCGTGCCAACGCCCAGCCGGACAGCTTCTCCGCCTGGAAACGCCGCCTGGAGCGCAAATGGAAAAACGGCGGCCAATCGGTGGGCGTGGTGCTTACGGCTGTGGGCTGGACCTTCACCGGCTGCTTCGGCATCGCAGCGCTGGTGCTGGGCATCCTGACCGCTGTCGGCGCGGGTACGCTGGGACTGACACCCGACGAATTTGTGGCGCTGCCGATTCTGACCGCTGTATTTTACCCGGTCACGCTGGGTTTTCTGTTCATGGCCATTGTGGGTATGAAAAAGCTCAGCTACTTTGGCCGCCTGCGCAAACTGCTGCGAGCCGCCAACGATTGGACCTGCGACCTGCCATCCCTGGCCCGCAAGGCCCAAATTAAGCAGGAAAAAGCCTACGACACGGTGGCCAAAGCTGTGGCCAACGGCGACCTGCCCAACGCCGCCATCAGCGACGACTACAGCACGCTGTATCTGGATGATTCCCTCTGCCCGGCCAATGCTCCGGCCCCGCAGCCTGCGGCAACCGTGCAGCCCCTGACGGACGCCGAACAGTTTAACCGCGATGGCGTGGATTTTTTGAACTATCTAAAAATCTGCCGTGGCAAGCTGGGTATCCAGACGGACGAAGAACTGACCCGGATGCAGAAGACCTGCGCGTCGATTTTGGGCTTTGTGCATAATCACCCCGAGCAGCTGCCCCGGGTGCGCCGCTTCCGGGAATATTACCTGCCCACCACCCGCAAGCTGCTGGATACCGCCCAGGGGTTGGGGGACAGCGAGACAGCGAATGCTGCCGAAATCCGCCGCGACATCACCGCCATCCTGCATACGCTGAATGGGGCCTACACCAAACTGTACGACACCCTTTTGCAAGATGTGAGCATGGACGTTTCCACCGAGATCGACACCCTGGAAGCCATGCTGCGCCAGGATGGCCTGACCCATGATTTTGACGCGGACTTTAAGGTAAAGTAAAAGATAAAAGGAGAACCCGTTTATGAACTATCCCGCCTGGCAGATCAAAACCGCAGACCCCGCCGCCGAGCAGGCATTGGCCGGGGCCGGGTGCGGTGCGCTGCTGCGCCGGGTACTGGCCGCCCGCGGCTGTACCGACCCGGCCGAAGTGCAGGCCCTGCTGGGAGCCGGGGCCGAGCTTTCGGACCCGTTCCTGCTGCGGGATATGGACAAAGCCGTGGCCCGCATCGAGCAGGCCGTGGAAAACGAGGAGACCATCGTTATTTATGGCGACTATGACGTGGACGGTATCTCTGCCACCGCCATTTTGTATGAATGTTTAAGCAGTATGGGCGCCCACGTGCGCTGCAAGCTGCCCACCCGCGGCACCGGCTACGGTCTGACCCGCCCGGCGCTGGAAAGCCTGGCCGAAAAGGGCTTTAAGCTGGTGGTGACCGTGGATAACGGCATTTCGGCCATCGAGGAAGCCGCCTGTGCCAAGGAGCTGGGACTGGACCTTATCGTGACCGACCACCATCTGCCCGGCGAGACCCTGCCCGATGCCGTCGCCGTCGTTGACCCCAAGCGGGCGGATGACGAAAGCCCCTTTAAGGATCTGTGCGGCGCGGGTGTGGCCTTTAAGCTTTGTGCCGCGCTGGAAGGCTGCGAGCCTGCGGACTTGCTGGAAATGTACGGCGAGCTGGTGGCCCTGGGTACCGTGGCCGACGTGATGCCGCTGGTGGGGGAGAACCGCACCCTCGTGCGGGAGGGACTTGCCCTTTTGCAGGACACGATGCGCCCCGGCCTGCAGGCGTTGATGGAAAACGCCGGGGTCGCGGGCAAGCCCGTCACCGCGGACACCGTCAGCTACAGCCTGGCCCCGCGGCTGAACGCAGCGGGCCGCATGGATAATGCGGCGGTCGCGTTAAAGCTGCTGCTTTGCACCGATGAAGCCCAGGCCGCCGGCATTGCCGCCCGCCTGGCGGAGATCAATACCGAGCGCCAGCAGACGGAACAGGAAGTGTTCGCTGCCGCCCAAAAGACGCTGGAAGCCGACCCTGCCCGCCAGCGGGACCGCGTACTGGTGGTCTCCGGCGAGGACTGGCACCCCGGCGTTATCGGCATTGTGGCCGCGCGGCTGATGGAAAAGTACAACCGCCCCGCCATCGTCATCTCGCTGCAAAATGGAGAGGGACGCGGCAGCGGCCGTGCGCCCGACCCGTTCGACCTGCACGGTGCGCTGGCTGGCTGCGCCCAATACCTGACCCGCTTTGGCGGGCATGGCCGCCGGTGTGGAAATTGAGGAAGAAAAGCTGCCCGCTTTCCGCCAGGCCATCAACGCCTGGGCGGCCGAGTATGCGCCGCGCCCCGGTGCGCCGGAACTGAAACTGGACGCCGCGGTGCAGCTCTCGGAGCTGACGCTGCCCAACGTGCAGGAACTCTCCCGTCTGGCGCCCTTTGGACGGGAAAACCCCATGCCGGTGCTGCTGGTCTGCGACGCTATGATCGATGGTATCTGGCCTATGGGCGCCGAGGGACGCCACACCCGGGTGCGGCTGCGCCAGGGCAACGATACCCTGTTTGCCTCGATCTTCGGCGTAGCACCGTCGGCTTTTGCCTACCCGGTGGGCACAGCGGTGGAAGCCGCGCTGGAAGTTTCGATCTTTACCGGGCGCAGCGGGCCGATGGTCTCGGCCCATCTGCGGGCCATCCGCCCCGCGGGGCTGGGCAATCTGCCCAGCGAGCAGGCCGCCTGGTTCGAGGCGTTCCGCACCGGCGGCACGCTGGAACCCGCCCGCGCCGCCGCGCTGCTGCCCGACCGTGCCGACACCGTGATGCTGTACAAGCGCATCCGGGGCGGGCAGGTCGCCTCGGGCGATCTGCAGCCTGTGTTTGCCGCCCAAGGGCCGGAGAACACCGGCAAGACCCTGACCAGCTTGGCCGCCCTGCACGAACTGGGGCTGATCCAGGAGCAGAACGGCCATTGGCTGCCCGTGCCGGTAACCACCAAGCAGGACCTGGCCAGCGCGCCGATCCTGCAAAAGCTGGCAGCAGTTGTTAAGTGACATCCTGTAGGGGCGGGTGCTGTCATCCGCCCGCAGGTCGATGCAAGCATCGACTCCTACACTCTCGCGTGAAAGAGGAATAAATTGCAAAAGGGGAATCTCATATGGAAAACACCCAAACCGGTGATGTAAAAATGCCCATCACCTATGAGGACTTAAAGCAGTCGCTGGTGGACAGCGGCCGCCCCTATGATTTCGATATGATCGACCGTGCCTACGCATTGGCCGAGAAAGCCCACGGCGGTCAGCGCCGCCGCAGCGGCGAGCCGTATATCTGCCATCCGCTGTCGGTGGCGTCCATTCTGGTGGAACTGGGTATGGACAGCGAGAGCATCGCCGCCGCCCTGATGCACGATGTGGCCGAGGATACCCCCGTCACGGTGGCCGAAATCAAGCAGAAATTCGGCCCCGATGTAGCTCTGCTGGTGGACGGCGTCACCAAACTGACCCAGATCAAATTCTCCAATGTCGAGGACCGCCAGGCCGAGAACCTGCGCAAGATGCTGCTGGCCATGAGTCAGGATGTCCGCGTGATGATCATTAAACTGTGCGACCGGCTGCACAATATGCGCACCGGCGACGCCTGGCCGGAGCAGAAGCGCCGCGATAAGGCTCTGGAAACGATGGAGGTCTACGCCCCCATTGCCCACCGCCTGGGCATCAGCAATATCAAGGAGGAGCTGGAGGACCGCAGCCTGCACTACCTGGATCCCGTGGGCTACGAAACCATCCGCGACCTGCTGAACAAGCACGGCGACGAGTTCCTGCACACGGTCTGCCACACCATTGCCAAGCATCTGGCGGAAAACGGCATCCAGAAAGCCACCATCCGCCACCGCGTCAAGAGCATCTACGGCATCTACCGCAAGATGTACATGCAGAATAAGGATTTCGAGGAGATCTACGATATTTACGCCGTGCGCATCATCCTCGAGAATGTGTCCGAGTGTTATAACGCGCTGGGCCTCATCCACGACATGTACCACCCGCTGCCTAACCGCTTTAAAGATTACATCTCTACGCCAAAACCAAACGGCTACCAGAGCCTGCATACCACCGTCATCGGCCGCGAGGCCATCCCCTTTGAGGTGCAGATCCGCACCTGGGATATGGACCGCATGGCCGAGTACGGCATCGCCGCCCACTGGAAGTACAAGGCAGGAATCACCAACGGCAGCAGTGATAAGCTGGACGAGCGCCTGGCATGGGTGCGCCAGCTGTTAGAAAGCCAGCGCTCCAGCGCCGATGCCACCGACCTGCTCAGCGACATTAAGAGCGACCTGCTGCCGGAGGAAGTGTTTGCTTTCACCCCGCGGGGCGACGTCATCAACCTGCCCGCCGGTGCCACCGCAATCGACTTTGCCTACGCCATTCATTCCGCCGTTGGCAACCGCATGGTCGGCGCCAAGGTCAACAACCGCATCGTGCCCATCGATCATAAGGTGCAGACCGGCGAGATCATCGAGATCATCACCGGCCCTGAAAACCGCGGCCCCAGCCGCGACTGGCTGAACATTGTAAAGACCAGCGAAGCCAAGAACAAGATCCGCAACTGGTTCAAGAAAGAACGCAGGGAAGAGAATATCCAGGAGGGACGCGAGGCACTGGAACGCGAGCTGCGCCGCAACCTCATGTCGATGACCGATGAGCAGCACGAGACCTTTATGGAGGCGCTGGCCCGCCGCAACCACTGCAACTCGGTGGATGAGATGTATGCGGCCATCGGCTACGGCGGTTTGCAGATCAGCCGTATGCTGCCCAAACTGAAAGAGGAGTACACCAAGCTCAAGGCCACCGAGGTCAAGCCTGTGACCGTGGACATCAAGCGGATGCACTCCACCGACGGTGTCGTCGTCGAGGGCATCGACAACTGCCCCATCAAGTTTGCCAAGTGCTGCTCTCCGCTGCCCGGCGATGAGATCATCGGTTTCGTCACCCGCGGCTTCGGCGTGTCCATCCACAAAAAGGATTGCGCCAACGTGCGGGAGAGCATGCGCCAGGGCGAGAACGCCGACCGCTGGGTGAACGCCTACTGGGCCGACGATGCCAAGGAAAACTACAAAGCTACGCTGGATCTGCTGTGCATGGACCGCGCGAACCTATTGTCTGACGTGGCGCTGGCGCTGGGTGATATGCGGGTGCCCATCTACTCTCTGACCGCCCGCTCGGCCGAGCAGGGCCGCGCCCGCATGAGCGTGACCGTGGGCATCACCAACACCGAACACCTGAACAGCGTGGTCGCCCGCCTGAAAAAGGTCAAGGATGTTGTCAGCGTGAACCGCAACTGATATAAGGAGTTATTATTTATGCGAGCAGTCATTCAGCGCGTGACCCGTGCCAGCGTGGCCGTCAACGGCGGAGAGCCCCGGCCCATCGGCCCCGGGCTTGTCATCCTGCTGGGCGTGCGCGATACCGACGACATCGCCATCGTGCCCAAACTGGCCGAGAAATGCGCGCATCTGCGCATTTTTGAGGACGAGGATGGCAAGCTGAACCGCAGCGCAGTGGAGCTGGGCTACTCGGCTTTGGTCGTGTCCAACTTTACGCTTTACGGCGATACCTCCCGCGGCAAACGCCCCAGTTTTAGCCATGCCGCCAAGGGCGATCTGGCTGTGCCTTGCTACGAAAAATTCCTCGACGAAATGTCCCATCAGGGCCTCAAGGACGTGCAGCACGGGGAGTTTGGCGCGGACATGAAGATCGATCTTGTCAACGATGGCCCCGTGACCATCGTCATTGATACCGACGAGTGGAAGAAATAAGGAGCTGTTTATGAAAATTCAGCACATCCACGGCTTGCCGCCGCTGTATACCAATACCTTTCTCATCACCACCGACGCAGGGCATGGCATCCTCATCGATGCTGCCGCCGCGCCGGAGACCTACCTGGATGCC
>OCAV01001936.1_pt1 | contig 12075 bp, 7 predicted proteins | sample 1538331 | NCBI WGS metagenome assembly OCAV01 (sample SAMEA2580297, study PRJEB22360) | human gut metagenome | biome: human gut; feature: human-associated habitat; material: faeces | place: Denmark | collected 2008/2010
TTTTGACCCGGCCATGCACCGTTGAGTGCTGTGCTTGCACCTGTCCAAGCGTAAACATTCGGAGCGCCTGCTGTGCTCTTGATTGTAAGCTTTGATGTCTGACTTGCTGTCGAACCGGGAACAGTTGTGCTCTGTGTCGGGCTGGTTGTAGGCTTTTCGTCGTTTTCGCCGAGCTTGAGGAATGTGAATTTAGCCTCTGAGCTTGCCTTGTCGTTTGTAGCCTCAACAGTTACTTCGATTGTATCGTTCTTGTAAGCTGTCTGACCGATTGTGAATGTGTCGCCGTCCTTAACAACAAACTTGTTACCGCCGTCAACAGAAACCTTTGCGCTGTCGCATTCCTTGAGAGAAACAGTAACCTGCTCTGTGCCGTAGAACTTCGGCTCGCCTGTGATTGATACAAGCGGCTGACCGTCAGCATTTTCCATAAGGATTGTGCCGTTTACACCGCTGTTGAAAGTTACCTTACCGTCAGTAACAACTGAAGATGAGTTGTCATAAGTATTGATTACATAGCTGCCGTCTTCCCAAAGAGTTGAAACATCAACAGTTACGCTTGAATTTTTGTTACAGCCGATTACTGCAGCTGCCTGATCTGTTACGCCGTTCTTATCGTATGTACGGCCGAAAGCAACACCGCTTGTAGCTGAGAGCTTAACATTTGCGCCGGCACCGATAGATACGTGCTTGTTACGGAACTGACCAACCTTCTGCCACTGAGCAAGAAGAGTTTTGTCCATGTCGTTCCAGTTCATATCACTTCTGAGTGCGTGACCCGATCCGCCGTAACCGTCAAATGCAACGCCGGGATAGAGAGGACGGTTGGTTTCGTCACCGTAGAAAATCTGAACTCCGCCCGGGAGAAGGAGGAATGCAGCCGCATTGTAAAGCATTGTGTTCTCATCGCCACGGGTAAGTGTTTCATCGTGTGATGACATAAATGAAAGAACGTTAAAGCCTTCCTTTGTGTTGATCTTGTCTGCATAGCCCTGATATGTGTTTGCAACACTACCGCTTGCAAGAGCACCGCCGCCTGTAACTGCGAAGTTAATCATTGAGTCGAAGCCGCCCTCGGAATAGTATGTGTCGTAGCCTACACCGTGATCCCAATGCTCGCCTGTCATCCAGAAATCTTCTTTCCAGTCAGCACCTGCTTTGCCCTTGTTGTTGGATCTCCACTCTCTGAGAGCAGAAACACAAGCCTGCTTGAGCTGGTTCCAAGAAGCCTTATCAACATGCTTTGCAGTATCGCAACGGAAACCGTCAACACCGTACTCCCTAACCCACTCTGAAAGCCAGGTTGAAAGGTAGCCTGTTACTGTGTTTTTGTCACCGTATTTTGCGAGCTTCTGAGCATATGTACCTTCCTGAGTCCACTTTGTTTTGAGGATCGGAGGAATTGTAACATCCTTTGTCTGCTCTGTTCTGAAGTCGGGAAGTCCGCTGAGTGACATTGTAAGATCACCGCCGGCACCCTCTGTATATCCGGGAAGACCGCTGCGGATCCAGTCATTGCTCCACCATTTGCCCCAGTCTTCTTCTGTTGTTTTATAGTCAATGTGGTCGTTTACTTCACCTACATCTGTGAGCTTGTATTTGAAGTCTAACGCACCGTCAAGGAGAGTACCGAAGCCGAACTGCTCCATATCTGCAACGGTGTTGTAGCCTGTGTGGTTCATTACGATATCCATGATAACTCTGATACCGTGCTCATGCGCTGTGTCAACAAGAGTTTTGAACTCCTCTTTTGTACCGAAGTTTGCATCGGTTTCGGTATAGTCAAGAACATAGTAGCCGTGATATGAGTAGTGAGCAAAGCCCTTACCTGAATCACAATAGCCGTGAGTCTGCTCATACGGAGCTGAGATCCAAATTGCGTTTACACCGAGGTTATCAAAATAACCCTCTTCAATTGACTGAGTAACACCTGCAAAGTCGCCGCCGTGGAATGTACCGGGGTTTGTATCCCAGCCCTCAAGCGGTTTGCCGTCCTTGTCAAGTGTTCTGCCGTATGAATGGTCATTTGCGGTGTTTCCGTTCTTAAAACGGTCGGTAAGCAGGAAATACACATTGGCATTATCCCATGTAAAGCCGTCATCTTCAACAAGTGAACCTGCGGCAGTTGATGATGCAGATGTGCTGCTGTCATCGGAAACTGTTGCAGCACTTGCCGAACCAAATGCTACGGAAGCACCGGGGAGAGCCATACAAAGTGTCAAAACGGCACTGAGCGCTCTCTTCATACTTCTTTTTTTCATTGTTTGATTACTCCTTTCAAAGCTTTTAAAACGTAGGGTCAAACATCCCTAGACAATTTGATTTTATCACAAAACTCTCACAAAAACTACACATAATCCTTTTATTTTGTAAAAATAGCAAGTTACACAATCTTTACACTGGAATTTTATGCAAAATTACCCTTGTCGCTCTTCTGTTTTTATTTATAAAGACAGTTTCAATTGCCCCCCTGCCGAAAATTACATAAATACGGTCGGGAATAATAAGATTTGTACTTAACAAAACTTTATTTCCGACCGCAATTTTCGCTTTTTAATTTTTATCTTATCTGAGTCTTACATTCAAAAATCTGAGTTTAAAGGTTGAGCCTACGCCGAGTTTGGAATCTGCGGTAATATATCCGCCTGTTTTTTCAACAATTGATTTTGCAAGCGACAGACCTATGCCGACGCTTGACGGGGATGAATTTCGTGCTTTATAGAACCTCTCAAAAATGTGGGGCAAATCCTTCGGGCTGATTCCGCAGCCGTTGTCTCTTATGGTGATTTCCGAATAAATACTGTTCCTTTCGGCAGAAATTCTGACATAACCGCCGTCGGTATGCTCAATACAGTTTTTTACAATGTTTGAAACCGCTTCGCAAATCCAGCGAAAATCGCAATTAAGCATAAAATCATTCTTGACGGTTTTTTCAATTCTCACATCACGGATATCGGCAAGAACCTCTGTGCGTGAAATGCACTCGTCAATTATTTTTTCAACCGACACATCTCCGAACTTCAATTCAACAGTTCCCGAATCAAGCATTGAGAGCGTGAGCAGACTTTTTACAAGGAAATTTATCGAATGGGCATTATGCGCTATATCCATAACAAAATCCCGTCTGATTTCAACGGGCATATCATCGTCATCAAGGATATTTTCGGTTGTTATCAAAATTGAAGTCAGCGGTGTTTTAAGCTGATGTGAAATGTCGGCAAGCGAATTTTTGAGGATTTCTTTCTCTCGCATTGAATTGTCGGCATACTCACGAAGCATTACCGTTGTTTTTTGAATCTCCTGCTTTAACAGCGACATATCGTCGTCGGTTGAGCCGTCAAGGTCGAGATCGTACTCTCGGTTGTTTATTTTTTCAAGACATTTTACAATTTCAAGTCGCTGTCGCTTTTGCTTTTTACAGTATCTTATGAACACAACGCAGAGCAAAATTCCGAACACACAAACACCTGCGGTTGCAATCACAATTGTAATTGTTGCATAACTTCCGCTCTGAATGTCAACCCAGCCGCTGTCGGATTTTATTCCGTACTTTGCAAAGTCGCCTTTTATGCCGGCAGTGTCGCTGTTCAAAATTTGAGCAAGCTCCTTTTCCGAAATGTCGGGATATTGTTCTCTAACCTTTTCCGCAACGGCAATTATCTTTTTATCCGTGCTTTCACGAACAGCGTTAAAGCCTGCACCGATGCCTACTGCAACAACACAACAGAAAAGTCCCGTTATCGCAAGCATTACCGCAAGAAATTTTGATGTGTTTTTCATTATACCTCCAGCCTGTAACCAAGGCCCTTTACGGTTTTAATCATATTTGTATCAAGTTTTTTGCGAAGTCTTTTTATGTACACGGTCAGCGTGTTGTCCTCAACATAATTCCCCGACAAATCCCATATGCGTTCAAGAATCTGTTCACGGGTCAGCACCTTGCCGCTGTTTTTGGCAAGCATTGCAAACAGGCGGTACTCAAGCGCCGTAAGCACAATCGGATTGCCGTTTTTGCAAACCTGTTTTTTGTCAAAGTCAATGCTGATGTCGCCAAAATTCATAGTCATAGTTTTGTCGAGCTTTTTGGTAATTCGTTTAATTCTTGCGAGTAGTTCACGGCTTGAAAACGGTTTTGTTATGTAGTCCTCCGCTCCGAGGTCAAAGCCTTTTACAATGCTGTCCTCATCGTCAAGTGCTGTGAGAAAAATCACGGGAGTTTCGCACACTCTTTTTATCTCGTCACAAAGCTCAAAACCGTTGCCGTCGGGAAGCGACACATCAACAATAAAAAGGTCAAAGTCACCGCCGAGAGAGTTAAGGGTTGATTCGGCATTTTCGCACAACGCAACCTCAAAGCCGTTTTGTTCAAGAGTGTAAACAAGTCCTTTTGAAATTGCACGGTTGTCCTCAATAAGAAGAATTTTCACAACAAGTCCTCCAAAATGAAATTCGGGCGGATTAAATCAATAATCCGCCCGTCAGCAATGAAAACATACAAAATATTGTGGTATCTGTTGTTACAACTACATTATAACAGAGTGTAAAACTATTGTCAACAAATTTCAACAAAATACAGTCTGCTGGCAGAATATGATGCTCAGATATTGTCATTTCTGATTGTTTCAATAATATTTTGCTTATTAACCTTTGAGATTGAGTACTTCATAATCAGCCATACTACAATAATTACAGCCGCAATACTAATCAATATAGCTTTCCACGGGAATACAAAGCTCATTGGAACATTGCCTCTTAAAAATGCCGAGAAGATTGCAAATACACCGAGAACGCCGAGAGGAATACCGATAATCAAAGATTTTATGCCGTACATAAGGCTTTCAAGGCGAATCATACGGTTAAATTCTTTCTTTGTCATACCGATAGATTTAAGCGATGCAAATTCCTTGCTCCTCAACTGCATATTGGTTGAAATTGTGTTGAAAATGTTTGTAAGTCCGATGAGCGAGATAACACCGATGAAACCGTAAACAAATATCCCGACAATCAGCATAATGGCATTGAACTGTCTTACGTTTTCTTCATAGTCAAAAATGTAAATGCTGTCGTCCGCACCTTCCATAGACTCAATGCGGTTTGTAAGCGAAGTGTGGTTCGATGTATTGGCGTAGAGGGTAATATAGCATTCGTGTTCGCCAAGCTGAGGTGAGATTACACCCTGTTCACCGATTATCAATCCCTGACCGAAAATTGTTCCTTCGCCGATTACAGAATCAGCCGACTTTGGAATTTCATCAAACACTGACGAAACCTTTAATTTGCCTGCTATCAGCTCATTTCCGTTATCATCATTTCCGTAAACGATAAACTTTGTCGGAGCGGTTTTGCCGAACAGTTTCATTGGCTTGGAAGAGTTGCCACTCTCACTGTTATCGGGGGTTACCTGAGAATACACAAGTACACCGCCCTTGACCTTGTTGTAGTCAAGTTCCAATTCCCTGCAAATCTTAACAAATGTATCGTGTTCAAACTCAAGAAATTCCACGCTGAATGACTTTGTACCGTCAGCATTGTCATAAAGGAAATTTTCTCCGCATTCGTTAACAGGCACATCTGCCGACACATGACCGTACTGTAAACCGACTGTCAGATAATTATCAATTTCAGGCATTTTTTCAATTGTCTGAGCCTGCTTTGTATCAATTCCGGAAACCATATAGCTGTAGTCTGTTTTGCCGTAGTAATGCTCTGTATATGTCATTCCGTAGTCCATAAATGCCGAAACTGCAATGAACATTGCAACGCTGACTACAATTGAGATAACCGTTGTGCGATACTTTTTCCTACTGCGTTTAAGGCTCTTTGAGGCGATTTCACCGCCTACACCGAAAAGCTTTTTTGTAAGTTTCGAGGTGCGGTAGGATTTGTTGTTCTTCACCTTGATATCCTTGTTGCCTCTGATTGCAACAAGGGGCGGAATTCTTGACGCACGAAGTGCAATGAAGAATGATGAACAGAATATAGTAACAGCCGAAAGAACAATTGCACAAATAATCGGAATTGTCGGAGTTACAAAGACAAATTTTGCTCCGTTCAGCATATCCCCGAGAACGCTGTTGAGTATTGTAATAAGAATTGCGTTTACACCGAGTCCGAGAAGTATGCCGAGAGGAATACCGATTAAGCCGAGAATAAATCCCTCAAAAAGCACATTCCTGCGGATTTGCCTTTTGGTTGCACCGACCGACGCAAGCATACCGTACATACTCGTTTTCTCTGTAATTGAAATTGCAAAGCTGTTGCGGATTACAAACACGCTTGCAAGCATTACTATAATAATGATAATAACGGCAAGGCTGAAAATCACAGTATTTGTTGCGTCATTTGAACCGTAGCCTTTCATACTGAGGAGTATGGAATTGAATTCGTATGCATTTATTCCAGAGGTCTGCTGATCTTCGGGTGAAATTTCATCGCTGATTACATTACTCATATCATCAGCTTTAAAGCCTAAAATATCCGCTGTATTTTGAAGATAATTGCCTTCGCTCTGAGGAGTATAGGCGATATACAGCTTATTCATATGCTTTGTTCTGATTGCCTCGATAGGTGCTTTTTCATCAGACACGGTATATATCATAGAAAGATTTGACGGATCATAGAGTTCGCTCGTTTTCGGTCTTTCAATAATACCCGTTACGGTATAGGTTCTTTTTACCGTGTCAATAATGCTGCACTTATTAAAATCTTTTTGCAACAAATTATGAATGCCTTCCTCATCAAGGACATTGCCGTCCTTGTCGGTAAGCACACCGACATCAAGTGTGATTTTGTCGCCAATTTTCACATCTTTTCCGTCCTGTGTTTTAAACGCTTTTGTAACAACAGCCTCACCCGAATTTGTGGGGAACTTGCCCTTTATAAGGTCTATCTTAAAACAGTTGCCGTAGGTATTTTCGCTCATGGCAAGAACGCTGTAATCGCAGATTTCGCCGTCAGCATTTTTTGTCCTGGCATATCCGAGCCTTTCTTTATAAAAGGCATTTTCAACATTGCGGTTATTGCGAGCCGTTTCAATTACTGAATTGTCTATAATATCAAGTGCAACATCATAGTTACCACCATAAACTATTTGTGCGTCAATCATAGTCTGTCGGCCGCTGAGTGCCATTCCCGAAACAACCGTAATAAGTGCCGCCGAGAGCATAATGCCAACGATTGTAACAATTGTACGCACCTTGTTAAGCCGCAGGTTTTTAAGAGTAAGCTTGTTGAGAAGTTTCATAATCAAGCCTCCTCAACGATTTTGCCGTCGCTGATTGTTATGATTCTGTCTGCCTGTTTTGCAATGTCGAGGTTGTGCGTAATCATTATAACAGTCTGTCCGTAACTCTGATTGCACATTTTGAGCATACTCATAACCTCTTCGCTTGACTTTGAATCAAGGTTGCCTGTCGGTTCATCGGCAAGCACAAGAGACGGATTGTTAATGAGCGCTCTGGCAATAGATGTTCTTTGTTGCTGACCGCCCGAAAGCTGGTTTGGAAGGTGTTTTCTTCTTGCACGCAGTCCGAACGAATCAAGAATCATCTCAAGTCGTTCTCTGTCAACACCTCTGCCGTCAAGGTCACAGGGGAGCGTGATGTTTTCTTCAACAGTCAGAATCGGGATAAGATTGTAGAACTGATAGACAATGCCCACCTGTCTGCGGCGGAATACGGCAAGCTTGTCATCATTCATTTTGCTTATATCGTTGCCGTCAACAAAAATTTTTCCGCTTGTGGGACGGTCAACACCGCCGATGAGATGAAGAAGAGTTGACTTGCCGCTGCCGCTTGCACCGACAATGGCAACAAATTCGCCCTTTTCAACCGAGAACGAAACATCGTCAACCGCATTGACAAGGTTTTCACCGCTTCCGTAGGTTTTTGTAAGATTTTCAACTTTCAGAATTTCCATAAAATATACCTCCAAATTCATTTTACACCCATATTATAGTGACGCAAAATGACTGTAAAGTGAATCCTGCAAACAAATTTTTCCGTAGGGCGGCCCACTTGAATACAAGCAAAACATTTTTTATTGTGTTTACCATAAAGAAATAACCGCCCTGTACTGCGAATACAAGGCGGTTACCAAAAATAATTTGTCTTAAAAGCGGAACAGCTAAAGCCGTTTCCTTATCTATATATTAACATCTAACCATTAATATGTCAATCATTTTTCGGTGTGTCGCTTCGTTGCACACCGTTTTTTATTTCTCGTTTTTATTTACAATCTAAAAGTAACGCTCGGGCAAATATGTTTTGCATATTGCAAACTGTTTTCACGAACCGACAACGGTGGCTTACAGCCGACCGTAATTTTCCATTTTCAATTTTCAACTTTCAATTTAAAAGTAACGCTCGGGCAAATATGTTTTGCATATTGCAAACTGTCTTCACGAATTGGGCGTAGCGACACGCTACCTGCAGTTTTGAAAATATATTTTGATGAGATTATTCGGCTTGTCGGCAACGCCTATGCCTAAAAAATCACCATCATGGGTTTTCATTCTGAAAAGCTGACCGTTCTCGTACCCCGACTTGGCAAGGTATGTTCTGTCGGCACTCAACGCACCGCCGTTTGCAAATCGTTTTGCCTGCGCAGACGATACGGCAAGATAGCCCAAACTCATAAACAGGCTCTCAACGGAACGCAGTTTTTCTTCAACATTTCCGTTTTCGCAAATGCTTTTCAGCTCGTCAAGCGTTATGCACTCGTCAAGCGAAAATCCGCAAGCCGAGGTTCTGCAAAGTGCCGTCATAACCGCACCGACACCGAGAAACCTGCCTATGTCATCAATTATCGTGCGTACATAAGTACCCTTTGAACAGGAAATTTCAAGCGTGCCTGTCTGTGCTTTTTCGTCAAAATTCGCAAGCGAAAGAGAATAGACAGTAACCTTTCGGCTCTCACGCTCAACCTCGATTCCCTGTCTTGCAAGGTCATAAAGCCTTTGACCGTTCTTTTGCACGGCAGAGTACATCGGCGGAATCTGCTCAATTTCGCCCGTGAAATTGGGAATTACTCTGCGAATTTGTTCTTCCGTAACCGAAGATTCGCATTCTCCCGTCACCGTACCCCAGATGTCGAGGGTGTCGGTGGTTTTGCCAAGCTGAAATTCTGCCGTGTATGACTTGTCGTGGTTGAGAATCAAATCCTGTGTTTTCGTTGCAGTTCCGAGCAAAACAGGCAGAACGCCCGTTGCGTTCGGATCAAGTGTTCCCGTGTGACCGAGCTTTTTCTGTCCTGTCAGTCTGCGAACAACGGCAATAACATCAAATGAGGTGAATTCCTTCGGCTTGTCAATCAGCAGTACACCGTTAAGATTGCTCATGATAAAAACTTCTCCGCAGCTTTTTCAAGCGTTGTCTTTACGGTTTCAAGGTCGCCCTCAATTGAGCATCCTGCCGCCGCAGGATGACCGCCGCCTCCGAACTGCGAACAGAAATCCGAGGCATTGATATTATTGTTTGTACGAACGGAAATCTTGAAGAATCCGCCCTCTTTTTCACGCATTGTAATTCCGATGAGAACACCCTCAATCTGACGGGGAATAGAGGCAAGTCCCTCCATTTCGTCATCACCCGTGTTGAGCTTTTTGAGCATATCAAGCGTTGTGTAAATTATTGCGCACCTGCCGTCTGCACAATAGGTCATTGAGTCATAAACGGCTCTTTCAAGCTGAATTTTGTTTTTCGACTTTGTTTCAAACATCGCCTTGTTTATGTATGCGGTGTTACAGCCAAAGTCCATAAGACTTGCGGCAACACGCATGGTTTCGGCGGTTGTGTTTGTGTATCTGAAACAGCCGGTGTCGGTTGAAATGCCTGTGTAGAGGCAGTCTGCAATATCCTTTGTAAAGTTGATGTGCATTCTGAGGAACAGCTTGTAGAGAATTTCGCAGTTTGCCGCCGCATATTTGTCAACAAACTTTTCCTTAGCGGTAAATGTGTTTGAACCGTGGTGGTCAATGCACAAATCAACCTTGCCGATATATTTGCCCATATTTGAACCGAGAAGGCTGTCAGCCGCAACATCAACGCTGACAACCGTTTCGGTTGTGAAATCTTCTTCCTCTATGTTTTTCTGAAGATAGGTAAACTTTGACGGAACACCTGTTGTGATAACTCTTGCTTTTTTGCCGATTTGGCGGAGCGCAAGGCAGAGTGCAAATCCGCTGCCGAGGGTGTCACCGTCAGGATAAGCGTGAGTCAGAATATCATAATTATCGTGTGCCTCAAGATAACGGGCAACCTCATACAGATTCATCATTTTCTTCCTCGTCTTCTTTAATGTCAAGGCTGTTGAGAATACGGCTGATGTTTGCGCTGTATTCTATGCTGTCTGTTGCGTGGAAAATGAGTTCGGGAACATGACGAAGATGAAGTCTGTGTCCAAGCTCTCGTCTGATAAAGCCCGATGCAGACTTTAAGCCCTTGACAGCCTCTTTGGCTCTGTCAAGACCTTCAATTGCGCTGATCTGTACCGTGCAGTATGAAAGATCGTTTGTAACCTCAACTCTTACGATAGAGATAAATGCCTGCTGAACCCGTGGGTCTTTTAATTCTCTGAAAATAGCAGTAAGCTCTCTTTTGATGTCCTCTGTTGTTCTTTCAATTCTATGGCTTCCCATGCTATCACATCCTTATAATTTAATGAATTATGAAAATTCGTATATAATCTGTAGCGGCGAACACGGTTCGCCACTACAAAATAACGGTAAATTTGTGCCGTTTATAAAATTTGGTTTGACAAACAACCGACCGCAGGACGATTTCATCCGTCACAGCGGATTTCACCGACTGATTTGCTTTGCGAGTTAGTCCCTGTATTCTTCGATTGTATAAACCTCGAACATATCGCCCTCTTTGAGGTCGTTGAATCTTTCAAGACCGATACCGCATTCGTAGCCTTCGCTAACTTCCTTGACAGCGTCCTTGAATCTCTGGAGAGATGCAATTGCGTCATCTGCAATAACGATACCGTCACGGATAACTCTTACGCTTGCGCCACGCTGAATCTTACCGCTCTTAACATATGAACCTGCGATTGTGCCGACTGACTTAATCTTGATAACATTACGACACTCAGCCATACCGAGAACAACTTCTCTTGTCTTAGGAGCAAGCATACCCTTCATAGCAGATTCGATCTCGTTGATACAATCGTAGATAATGCTGTAAAGACGCATATCTACGCCCGAACGCTCTGCATTTTCTGCGGCAACTGCATCAGGACGAACATTGAATCCTACGATAATTGCGTTAGATGCCTCTGCAAGCATTACATCGGACTCGTTGATTGCACCTACTGCGCTGTGAATTACATTTACTCTTACCTCGTCATTTGAAAGCTTTTCAAGTGACTGCTTAACAGCCTCGGCAGAACCCTGTACATCGGCTTTAACGATAATCTGAAGTTCCTTGATTTCACCGAGTTTCATCTGGTCAAAGAGATTGTCAAGAGTAACCTTAGTCTGTGCGTTGAAGATTTCTTCCTTCTTAGCGGCCTTTCTCTGGTCAACAAGAGTTCTTGCAAGACGCTCATCGGAAACTGCGTCAAAGATATCGCCGCCAACCGGAACTTCGTCAAGACCTGTGATTTCAACAGGAACAGAAGGACCTGCCTCGGTAACTCTTTCGCCCTTATCGTTTGTCATAACTCTTACACGACCGACGCAAGTGCCTGCGATGATTGTATCGCCCTTGTGAAGTGTACCGTTCTGAACGAGTACGGTTGCGATAGGACCTCTGCCCTTGTCAAGTCTTGCCTCGATAACAGTACCCTTTGCGGCTCTGTCGGGGTTAGCCTTGAGTTCTTTCATCTCTGCAACAAGAGTAACCATTTCAAGAAGATCGTCAAGACCTTCCTTTGTCTTTGCGGAAACAGGAATACACGGTGTATCGCCGCCCCACTCCTCCGGAATAAGCTCATACTCTGTGAGCTGCTGTTTAACATTTTCGGGATTTGCGCCGACCTTATCCATTTTGTTGATGGCAACAATAACAGATACACCTGCGGCTTTTGCATGGTGGATAGCCTCAACTGTCTGCGGCATGATACCGTCATCGGCGG
>OCAV01001944.1_pt1 | contig 12036 bp, 6 predicted proteins | sample 1538331 | NCBI WGS metagenome assembly OCAV01 (sample SAMEA2580297, study PRJEB22360) | human gut metagenome | biome: human gut; feature: human-associated habitat; material: faeces | place: Denmark | collected 2008/2010
GGAAGGCGATGTTACTTTTCGTGGAAGCAGCGGCTTTTTGGTTTACATAGATGGTAAGCCGAGTGTCTTCTCGGGTACACAGGCTTTGGAGCAAGTCCCGGCCGGGCATATAGAGAATATAGAGATTATCACGACACCTTCCGCCAAGCATGATACGGAAGGCGACGTAGGTATCATTAATATTATCACGAAGAAGCATTCCCAGCGGGGATTGAGCGGGATGGTGAATCTCTCGGGAAGTACGTGGCTTTCCCGCCATGTCGATTTCTTGTTGGCACAGCAACATCAGCGTTCCCGTTGGTACATCGGCGGACAGTGGACAGACCGGTTGCGCAAGAGTGATTTCGACCAAGAGAAGATGACGGTGGTGGGCGATCAGACCACTACCTCGCATTCCGTCGGGCCTCGTACGGGAAACAGCTATCATTATACGATGAAAGGCGGTTGGAGCCTGAATCTTCCCAAGACAACCATCGCGTTGGATCTGGAGGGCGGCTATGGCGGAAATAAGCGTAAGGGAGAAATGAACTATAAGGAAACCCGTTCGGTAGCGGGCGGCTCTCCGGTGACGGAAGATTATCGAAGCATAGATGATTATGATAATGATGAGAATATAGGTTTGGGAAGTCTGGCGGTACAGCATAAGTTCAACGATAAGGGACACGAGCTTTCCGGTAGTGCCTATTACAAATATGGCGGTCATGCCTTGGAATATTTCTTTAACGACTTGATGTCCTTGGAAGGGCAACGCCAACAGGGGCACCGTGCTTATGAGGCCGAGCACCGGGAAACGATGCGTATCAATCTGGATTACGCCTTGCCTTTCGGAAAAGGAGGTAAGCTAGAGGCGGGTTACCAATATTATTCTTATCTGGAAGACGGCGATTACAATATGGAATGGTGGGACCCCAAGGGACAAACGTTCTTTTGGCGTGATGATATCTACAACACGTTTTATTTTCAAGAAGGGGTGAATTCTATCTATACGATTCTTTCCCATACGTGGAAGAATTTAGAGGCGCAAGCCGGCGTTCGGGGAGAGCATACGCATACGGTCTTGCGAAGTTCCGTGGAGGGAGCGGATCGTACGAAGAATCGTTTTGAGTTTTTCCCATCGGTGCATTTGGGCTATACGTTCCCGAATGAGCATCGTTTGTTGGCTTCCTATTCCCGTCGTACCACACGTCCGCAGCTTTTCTATATGGAGCCTTATATCACGTATCGCGACTTTTATACGGCCGAGATCGGTAATCCGGATATACGTCCGGAGTACATCAACTCCTTTGAATTGAACTACCGGAAGAGTTTCGGGGAAAACACGGTATCCGCCACCGCCTTTCATCGGTATCGGAAGGATAAGATCGAGCGGTTGCGTGTTCCCTATTCAGCCGGTGTAACCTTGGATTCGATGGCGAACGTAGGGCATGATTACTCGACGGGTATCGAGCTAAGCGTCAGTCTGCATCCGGTACGCTGGTGGAATACCACGGTCAACGGAAACGTTTATCACTATAAGGTGAAGAACGAACAGGCCGCCGGTGGAAATACGACCTCTAGCACCAATTATGATATCCTATGGAATAACCTGTTTAATCTGGGGAAATACACACGTATCCAATTGGATGGTAGTTTTGTAGGCCCTTCCGTAACGACGCAGGGCCGTACGGACGCTTATTGGTACGCGAACGTAGCCGTCCGCCAGCAACTATGTAACCGAAAACTAACCGCCACCTTAGCTTTCCGGGATATTTTCCGTTCCGCCAAATATATCAGCGATATCCAAACGGCAGATTTACGCTCCCTGACACGTATCAAACCCAAATATCCACAAATCACGTTGACGTTGAGTTGGACATTTAATAGTTTCAAGGCTAAATCCACCCAAGCGAAAGAAGATCGCTCGGAGATGTTTGAGGGTATAAAGCATTGATATTGTATCTTTACTATATTGGTTTGTCTTCGGGAAACAACTACGGGTGAAAATAAATTCTGCAGTCGTAGTTGTTTCCCTCTTTTACGGATGGTGGAATTTGGTTCTTGGCATTAATCGCTGCGAAAGGAGCGGAGAAGATAACAGATCCGATCATCCGAGCATTGCGTTCATCTGGTTTTTCTTTTTAGGATGATATAAACAAGGTTTCTCTATGTATTTCCAGGATAACATACCTAATCCGGTGCTAAGGATAGTGGTAAGAGCCAATGTCAATATAAAGCTATATTGATCAAGTCCGTAATGAATGAATATCTGGATGATCGGGAAATGAATCAAGAAGATACCATACGAGAAATTTCCCATCCGGTTGAATACATGTAACCACTTGAATCCGTAAGCTACCGTGATAATGATAGAGGCTAGAGCGATAGGCTCGAAAATACTCAGCAACAGATACTCTCTACCCAATAAAAGAAATAGGCTGACAGGGAACAAATATCTCATATATTTTCGAAAAATAGGGAAATAGGCAAGTATGATAATACCAGAACAAAAGTACATCATTTGTCCGGGGAATTGTCTTTTCATGAATTCATAAATAGGGTTGTGTGTCATATCATCTAAATAATTACACGTTGTCGAGTAGATGAAAGATAAGATATAAATAAGAAGTAGGCATACTAATTTGTTATATCTTTTCAGTAACCAATAGATAATGGGTATGGTGATATATAGCATGAATTCAACCTTGATAGTCCATAAAGACCCATTCATCGCTTGTAAAGGATTGGTATCGAATACGCCGGGTAAATCCGGCGATAAAAAGTTAAATGTAAGTAAATTACAGATAAGATAGGTGTATAAGCTAGAAGAGGTGAGGTATTCCCTGCAGGATAAGGAAGTAAGGAATAATCCGATTAAGGCACATAATAAAATAGTCAAGCTGTAGGCGGGCATAATACGTTGAATACGTTTACGGAAAAAAATCCGGGTATTAGGCGTACGTAAGAAGCTAAACATAACAAGAAATCCACTAATAATAAAGAAACCTTTCACTCGAAATCCTCCGCTAACAAACCAAAAAGGATCTGTCTCTGTCAGTGTGCTGAAATGGTTGAACATGACAGAATACGCAAGAAAGAAGCGAATAAAATCAAAATTATTCGCTTCTTTTACTTGATTTATTAATCTGGAGTTGAGTAAAACTTTCTCTGATTGATTCATTGTTCTATTTGACTACAATGATTTTTGTTACGACGCTCTCTGAGGCTTCCTCCGTGGAAGCTAGTACAAGATATACGCCTGTCGCTACACGTGATCCGTTTGCGTTCCGGCAATTCCAGATAGCTTGCCCCCCCAAGGATTTAGTTTGATAAATAATATTTCCGTTTAAATCCGTGATTTTTACATTCGAATTATCCATTAATCCTACAATCGTTACTTTATCCATATGTTCGGGACGTACCGGATTAGGATATGCGTAGATCTCCGAGTAATCAGATTTACCTTCCGAAGCTTCTCCTTGATAGGAATTTAGTCCTTTATCGGTACCGATAAAAACTTCACCGGTCTTATCGTTTATCTCTATATCGTATATGTTATCGGAAAGGAGCGGGCTATTGGTCGTATTAAATTGATAAACGATTGTCTCATTATCATTATCTAGAACATAGACGCCATTTCCTTTGGTTCCAATCCATTTTCGATTACCTGCGTCTACTTTTAGGGTCGTGACGACAACGTTATCTAAGAAATAAGCGAGATTGCCAGTTTCCTCATTGGTATATTTTACCCTTGTACAACGTGTAGCGGCTTTATCCTCAGCGGAAGAGATCCTAGGTTTAGTGAAGTATACGGCTCCCCGATTCGTACCAACCCAGATATATCCATCCTTATCCTCGGCTACGCATGTATAATTACTAGGAGTCAATTCTTTTCCGTCGGTATCAATAAGTGTAGTAAACTCATACGAGGAAACTTCGTCTAAAGACTCGCTATTCGGTATCATTACAAGTTTAGGGGTGTTACGAGGCACATAAATCCATTTGTCGTTAGTGGAGGTTATAAGTATATCGTTTATTGTATAAACTCCTCTAAGTTGCTCGATATCCAAACGATGCCATGCTCCTGCTTTGTCAAGAACAAGTACCGCATGGTTAACCTCTGAGCTTGTCATCCACAAATTTCCATTTTTATCAAAGGCCAGTCCATCTATATAACAATAACCGGACCCATAGCCTCCCGCGGTTTCTTTAAAGGCATTCTTTTCATTGTATGACTGGACAGGAGTTCCATTCTTATATTGGATAACGCCATCACCCATGGAAGAGGCGTATACGATCTCATCATTAGAATCGTCGGTCGTTACGGCTATACTTGTATAGTCTCGTGGATTTCTTGGTAAATTGAGTTTCTTTTGGGCTTCTTTAGGATCGATAAAAGACCATTTATCATAATCGTATGTAAGAATATAACCTCCTTTGTCGAAACGCTTACCATTTAGGAGGTCTTTACCTCCTATGATCATATATACTTTATCATTTTTACAAACAATATCGAATGCGCTATTGCTGTAAGGTCCGTCTAAAATGATAGGTTCATTAAGAGCCTCAAAACTATTTGAGCCTTTCCGTTGGATGGAACGTAGCCCTTTGCTTCCTTCCGCTATCCAATATTTGTCTGTTTGATAGGTACTGATGTCATTGATACTTAAGTTTATTTGGTCAAACTTTTGTGTATCGGATACGATGAAAACCCTTGAGTTATCTATACATGCTAATTTTTCGCCTATTACTTTCATGTATTTTAGGGTTGAGCTATTTATTATTTGGGAAAGCTCTCCATTGTTTTCATAGAAGATACCTTGCTGACTGACCAAGTAGAACAAGGTATTCTTGAATGAAGCGATAGCTGAGATCGTATGACTATCGGAAAGGTTTGATAATCCATAAGGTTTCCAGTTTGCTTTATCCAGCAGGTTCTCTTTTAATGAAGCATATATAATTCCTGAAGATATTTCTTCTTTATTGGTTGTGGAAGCATATATATTCCCATTCTGTATAGCGCATGATGTTATATTTAAGGAAAGATTATAAGTATCCTTAATTTCCTTTTTGGCCATATTGACTACGACGATACCAAATGCAGTCGATAAATAAGCATATTCATCATGTACCAATATCGAATTGATTTGTTTGTCTCTTATGGACGTACTGGTCGACAGATAAGGTAGATTTGTCGCCACTCCTCCCTCAAGTATATCTATATTTGAATTATCATAGATAATAAGGAGTGATTTTGTTTGTTTATTATAGCGGATCAAAGAAATCGTATTATCATTTAATCCATTTCCTTTATAATATTGCTTAATACTATTATCTTCTTTTCCATACGTATAAAGAGATCCTTCCGCTACCACAAATACTTGGTCGTTCGATTCCTCTACGCTGTTTGTGTTATTGTAAGAAAGATACGTTTTCCATCCGGTTGTATTAAAATTAGCGGCTAATACAGTGAATGAAAAAAATGAAAATAGAATGATAGTAAGTATATGTCTCATATTAACAATTGTAATCAGATAAAAATGATGTTAACTTCATGACGGCTTTCGCACGATGGCTGATCTGGTTTTTTGTATCGTTACCCATCTCGGCGAAAGTTTGTGTATAGGTATCAGGCATGAATATAGGATCGTATCCAAATCCGCTATCTCCGCGTTTTTCGGTAGTGATAGAGCCATTCACGATACCGTCGAAGGTATATTCTTTTCCGTCAAGGACTAGAGCTATGACCGTGCGGAAACGTGCTTTTCTGTTTTCTTTATGATTCATTTCGGACAACAGCTTGTTCATATTAGCTTCCGAGTCGTGCTCTGTTCCTGCGTAACGAGCCGAATAGACTCCCGGAGCATTATTCAATACCTCGACTTCTAATCCCGTGTCGTCAGCGAAACAATCATATCCGAATTTCTCCTTGATATAGCGGGCTTTTAGCAAAGCATTTCCCTCTAAGGTATCTGCCGTCTCGGGGATATCGTCATGGCAATCTATATCGGATAAACTTATGATTTCCGCGTATCCGGCGGTTATCTTGCGGACCTCGTCCAGTTTGTGTTGATTATTTGTCGCGAATACAAGTTTCATATTTCGTAATCTATTAAATAAGAAAGCATTTCTATACGGTAGATATATAACGTATGGAAATGCTTTAAATTGTTTGTATATTCTTTTTTAAGTCTTTATCTGATCGAACCCCTCACCATATACCCCTCGGACAATGCTTTGGGAGATGAACGCTTGGTGGTCTATCCGTTTCACGATCCGGAAGATGGAGACGGATTCGGATTTCTTGGCGAGTAGTACGACTACCTTGACGGGTTTGCGGGAATAACCGCCCTCGCCGTCCAGTATCGTACAGCCACGGCCTAAGTCATGGATGATGCGATCCGCTATCTCGTCGTACTTCTGGGAGAAGATGAGGAATTGTACGGATTGGCGGTTACCGTTCAATACCATGTCGAGAACGTAATTGCTTATGACCATCTCCACGAAACCGAAAACGATCTTGTCCACGTTATGGAACAGGAAGAAAGAGGAACTGATGATGAAGAAATCGCAAAACAGAAGGATACGTCCGATCGATATATTCTTATATTTATTGATTACCGCACCGATAATATCCGTACCTCCGGTACTACCGTTCGCCGAGAATACCAATCCTAGTCCGGCACCACACATAAACGCTCCGATTATGATAGCCATAAACGGCTGGTCGTGCAGTATAGGTTGTCCTTTCAGCAGCCACTCGAAGAGAGAGAGAGAAGCCGAGAGTGAGAAAACTCCGAAAATAGTTTTTATCAAGAATTTTAGACCAAGGATCTTTAAGGCTACCACCAACAAGGCTACGTTGATGACAAAATAAGATACGGATACCGGGATCAATCCATTGGAGGCAAAGAAGATCAACGCACAGATACCACTTACCCCACCTGTCACGATCTCGTTGGAAAGGATAAAGGCGTTGAATCCGAATCCGTATAATAAAGTTCCGAACAGGATCATTAGATAATCCTGTACGGAAAAATAGATTTTTGTGAGTTTTAAGTTCATCCCACTACGATATTAACGATTTTGCCGGGAACGACAATTACCTTCTTAACGGTCTTGCCTTCCATCCACTTCGCTGAGTTCTCATGGCTCAAGGCCGCCTTCTCAGCGTCTTCACGGGAGATATCTGCCGGAAGTTCGAGGTTGAAACGGGCTTTACCATTGAATGAGATGACGTAGGTAACTGATTTTTCTACCAGATACTCTTCGTTATGTTCCGGCCACTGGGCATCGCAGATGGTCGTATCATGTCCTAATTGATGCCATAGCTCTTCTGTGATGTGGGGAGCGAACGGAGCCAATAAGGTGATCAGCGGCTCCAAGATGGCGCGCTTGCTGCATTTTAAGCTCGTTAACTCGTTCACGCAAATCATGAAGGCGCTAATGGACGTGTTGTATGAGAAATGCTCGATGTCGAACGTTACTTTCTTGATCAGCTTATGCAAGGATTTCAATTCGTCGGCCGTAGGCTCGACATCGGTAACTTGCAGGGTATCCGTATTGCCGAAGAACAAGCCCCAAAGCTTCTTTAAGAAACGGTGTACGCCGTCGATACCGTTCGTATCCCAAGGCTTGGATTGCTCCAGCGGGCCTAGGAACATCTCGTACAAACGTAGGGTATCGGCACCATATTTCTCAACGATCATATCCGGGTTCACTACGTTGAACATGGATTTGGACATCTTCTCGACCGCCCATCCGCAGATATATTTACCATCTTCCAATACGAACTCCGCGTCGTTGTATTCCGGACGCCAGTTCTTGAAAGCCTCTATATCCAACAGATCGTTAGATACGATATTTACGTCTACATGGATAGGGGTGACCTCGTATTGGTCTTTCAAGTTCAAGGAAACGAATTTATTGGTTCCGTTGATGCGGTACACGAAGTTCGAGCGTCCTTGGATCATACCTTGGTTGATCAATTTCTTGAACGGCTCTTCCTCGCAAACGATACCCAAGTCGAACAAGAACTTATTCCAGAAACGGCTGTAAATCAAGTGGCCGGTAGCGTGTTCCGTACCACCGATATATAAATCCACGTTTCTCCAATATTCATCCACGTCTTTAGCTACCAAGGCTTTATCATTATGCGGGTCCATATAGCGCAAATAATAAGCGGAAGAACCGGCGAAGCCCGGCATCGTACAAAGCTCTAGCGGGAAGATCGTCTGGTTATCGATCTTCGATACCTCGGTGACTTTTTGGTTTACCGTGTCCCAAGCCCATTTAACGGCGTGTCCTAATGGAGGCTCGCCCGTCTCGGTAGGCAAGAATTTATCTACTTCCGGCAGCAACAGGGGCAGACATTCTTCCGGCAACATCTGAGGCATGCCATCGGCGTCGTAATATACCGGGAACGGTTCGCCCCAATAACGCTGGCGGCTGAAAATAGCGTCGCGCAAGCGGTAGTTTATCTTCACACGTCCCAGATCGTGATCTTTTACGTATTTCTTGGTAGCGGCTATCGCTTCCTTGATCGTCAGTCCGTTCAAGGAAAGATCGCAATAAGGAGTAACGCCGGCTCTCGGAGAATTGCATACGATACCTTCCTTGGCATCGAAACTTTCCTCGCTTACGTCGCAACCTTCCACCAAGGGGCGGATTTCCAGTCCGAAATGCTTCGCGAAAGCGTAGTCGCGACTATCGTGCGCCGGAACCGCCATGATCGCTCCCGTACCGTAGCCGGCCAATACATAGTCGCTGATCCAGATGGGAACTGCCTCGCCCGTAAACGGGTTAATAGCATAGGAACCACTGAATACACCGGTTACCTGACGGTCGGCGATGCGCTCGCGCTCGGTACGTTTCTTGGTACGATCTAGGTAAGCGTCTACTTCTGCTTTTTGGTCTGCCGTAGTTAATTGTTGAACCAATTCGCTTTCCGGGGCTAATACCATGAAGGTTACACCAAACATCGTATCGGCACGGGTCGTAAAGATCGTGAATTCCCTGTCGCTGTCTTTTACCTTGAAGCGAACCTCGGCACCTTCGCTGCGTCCGATCCAGTTCTTTTGGGTCTCTTTCAAGGAATCCGTCCAGTCGATCGTATCCAATCCGTCCAACAGGCGTTGCGCGTAAGCGGATACACGTAAGCACCATTGGCGCATGATCTTTTGTTCTACCGGATAGCCTCCACGCTCGGAAACACCGTTCACGACCTCATCATTCGCTAATACGGTACCCAAGGCGGCACACCAGTTTACCATGGTCTCGCCACGATAAGCGATCCGGTAGTTGAGTAATATCTCTTGTTTTTCTTTATCGCTCTTGGCTTTCCATTCCTCGGCGGTGAAACTAAGTTCCTCTCCGCAAGCTACGTTCAGACCTTCCGTACCACTTGTCTCGAAGGCTTGTATCAACTCGCTGATCGGGCGGGCTTGCTTCTCGTCGTTGCAGTAGTAGCTGTTGAACATCCGGATGAAGGCCCATTGCGTCCATTTGTAATATTCGGGATCACAGGTACGGATCTCACGGCTCCAATCGTAGCAGAAACCGATCTTTTCCAATTGCTCCCGATAACGGGCTATATTATTCTTTGTCGTGATCTCCGGATGTTGTCCGGTTTGGATGGCGTATTGCTCGGCGGGTAGTCCGTAAGCGTCGTAACCCATCGGGTGCAATACGTTGAAACCTTGCAAACGTTTGAAACGCGAATAAATATCAGAAGCTATATAACCGAGCGGGTGGCCAACGTGTAATCCCGCACCGGAAGGATAGGGGAACATGTCCAATACATAGTATTTAGGCTTATTCGTGTCTTTTTCGACTTTATAAACCTTTTCGGCAATCCAGTAGTCGTGCCACTTCTTCTCAATCTCTCTGAAATTGTACTCCATGATCGTTTATCGTTTTTGTATCGTTTTCTATTTAAGGCCACAAAGTTAGTGAATTTATTTATTTTATATGAGTTATTTACATGAACTGTTTATTTCACGTAACCAATCCGGGGGCGAGATTGATTCTCGGTTCTTTTCGCTTGTAACTCAGCGAGTGACAGATTGATTAGCTCAAGTTGCGTACGGGTATCTTCGTTGATGTCGTTGTAATCGGCAAATGCTTCTTCGATATACGCTTTGAGTTCCTTTACTTCTTGTTGGAGTTCAAGCAAAGGGGAGGAAGAACTTATTATTTGTCGTATGCCGACGAAAGCACGCATGATAGAGATATTGACTTTAATGGCTGTATCGGATCTGAGTACAGAAGAAAGCATTGCTATACCTTGCTCCGTGAAAGCGAATGGAGCATATTGGTTACCTCCTTTCTTTGAGATGCCAATTTGGCATACCATATTGTTTTTCAAGTTGTTAAATTCTTGAATTGTTAATGTGAACATAAAATCATCAGGAAAGCGTTCTATGTTTCGTCTGACCGCACGTTTCAGTTGGGCGGTTTCTGTTCCATACATTTCCGCCAGATCAAAATCCAGCATGACTTTTTGCCCTCTGATCTCGTGAATCTTGTTTTGTATCGTTTGTAATTCCATAGTAAAGATTTTAGTTTAATATTATGTTCGCAAAGGTTTGTAAAATAATTGAGATAAGCAATAAGCTAGTTGGATATTAATGATTGGTTGCATTTGTAAGTTGTACAATGAGTTATTGCTGATCCGGCTTATTGTCTATTTTTTATGTGTTCTTATTTTCCTTATAAGATTTCCGGGAAAAACACGTACGTGATTTATGAAAAACACGTACGACTTTTCGGAAAAACATGTACGTGTTTTCCGGAAAACATGATGATGTTTTTATATCACTGATATTCATGTATATATAACTTGATACCTTTGCATGGACTTATTGTGTGTTTTTTCTTCTTGTATTTGTTATTTTGTTGTTCTATCGTTTGTTTATGAATTAAAAATATTTAATTTTGCTTATCTATAATAAAGGATGAAGTCATTTATATATATACTATTAACTTCCTTGACTTTCCTTGTGGTAGGATGCCAAAATGAATCTGAGGAAATCCGTTTGATCAATCAGGCGGAACGCCTGTTTGATGCCTATCCGGATAGCGTAATCACTACATTGGATTCCATTCCGCTCCCGGAAGAGATGAGTCCCCGTCTGATAGCCCGTTGGTGTATGTTGTACGCACGTGCCGCCGATAAAATAGAGGACGAAATGCCTTATACGAACCAGCTTGAGATCGCCTTGAAATACTATCAAAAGAAAAAGATGCGGGAAGAGGAGGCTGAGATCGGCCTTTATCTGGGGCGTTCGTATGTGGAGGATAAGGAGTACGAGAAGGCAATGAGGGCTTACTCCGATGCGCTGGAGGTAGCGTTGGCGATTAAGAACTATAATCGTGCCGGGTATATTTGTAGTTATATGGGGGATTTGTATGAACTGGATGATCGTTATGTGTTAGCTGCAAAAAAATATAAGGAGAGCGGACGGTATTTTCGATTGGCCGGTAATATGAAAAGCTATGTGCGTTCGTTTGTGAATGAGGGAAGGAGTTATATGGATGTTGATTCTAATTATTTAGCTTTAACTATATTGAAGCGAGCAGAAGTGATAATAGATTCCTTGAGAGTAGATGAGGTTAGAAATTATGTATACAATGGTCTAGGTAATATATTTAATGTTTTGGAAAAATATGATTTAGCTGAAAAATATTTATTGAAGAGCATAAAAGAGGATTCGAGTGATACTGCTTCGGATTATTTGACCTTATCAGATCTTGAGCAAAAGCGTGGAAATTTAGAACAAGCGGAAAATTATCTTCAAAAGGCTAATAGTGTATCCATAGATAATGATTTTGTACCGGCTACTATTGCTTATCATTATTATAAAATAAATAAAGAAAGAGATGATTATAAAAGAGCTTTGTCTTTTTATGAAGAATATGTAGCAGCAGAGGATTCCCTTATGAATATAAGTAAATCTGTCGATATATATGATACAGAACAAAAATATGAACATTTGAAATTGCATAATGAAAATATAAGATTACTATTAAAGGGGCAAAGGAATTATACTTTTATATTGA
>OCAV01001948.1_pt1 | contig 12024 bp, 8 predicted proteins | sample 1538331 | NCBI WGS metagenome assembly OCAV01 (sample SAMEA2580297, study PRJEB22360) | human gut metagenome | biome: human gut; feature: human-associated habitat; material: faeces | place: Denmark | collected 2008/2010
GATGCCGCCGAAAGGGCCGGCCCCCCTGCCGGGCAGCCAACAGCCATGCTGCGATCCTTTGTATGCTCTTTTTCTTCATGCGAACCGTCCCCCCATATCGGTTTTGCTATGTGGTGGTGTTTGCCTCTTGCCACTATGTATAGGTACGCGGCACCTGTTTTTCCACCAGTTTGTGGGGTTTTACAGGGCTGCTATTTTTTATTGCGGTCTATTTTATTTTAATAACATACCGCGATTTTTTCAAGGTTTGTGTCGACATTTGTCGCGCTACATCGACCGTTTTCGACATGCTTCGCAAAGAAATTTTTACGAAAATGTTTGTATTTTTCCCTCGTACAACAGATTTTGTGAAATTGTCAGGATTTTTAGGGCACAACAAAATGCCCCCGCAGCCGGTAAGTTCCGGCCGCAGGGGCGCTGTGGGGTATGCTTCAATTTTCCATGGCTTTATACAGTTGTCGAATGTTGGGTGAACTTGGCGATGGCAGCCTTGACCAGCGGCATATTCAGCGGAAACCGCAGGCATTTTATGCCGTAACAATACATGGCACTATTATATACGCGGCGGCGGGGGATCGTCAATTTTTGTCGAAAGGCAATTTTCCCATGTAGGCCCATACATGAAACAGCGTCCCCAGCGCTGCACATGGCAGTCATCGGGGACGCTGTTTTGCGTTTTCCCTTATGGGAATTATTTAATGCAGTTCAGGCCAGTAATTCTTATTGGCGACGATCAGGTCATCCAGAATCTTTTTGGCGACCGTGGCGCTGGGCACCGTCTTGGACAGCGTCAGGGCCTGCCACAGTTTCTGGTAGCTGTGCTCGACATAGGCTTCGACGACCAGGCGTTCAACTGCCAGCTGCTCCTCCATCATGCCTTTTTCAAAGGTGGGAATGTAGCCCTGGCATATGGGCTCGGCACCGCGGCTGCCGATCACGCAGGGGACCTCGACCATGGCGGTGGGGTCAAAGTTGCAGATCGCACCCTTATTCTCCACAATGCAGAGCATAATCTCATGGGTGTTATAGGAAATTGCCGTAGCCAGGTCAACGATGAAAGATGCATGCACATCGATCTCGAACCCACCGTTGACAGCCGTGCCCGCTGCGATAATGTCACGTGCGGCACCGAAGATGCGCTTCTCACGACCGTTCATAACCTCGTTGGCACGGGTATAGTTGGGGTCAGAGTGCTCCACAACGTAGTCAGGGAAGATGTAGTATTTCAGGTAGGTGTTGGGTAGGAAGCGAGGATCAACTTTCATCAGGTCGGCCGCCTTGCGGTGTGTGGCCTGCCAGCTGGGCTCCATATGCTGCTTTTCAATGGCCTTGGGGGTCAGGTAGCCGTTTTTGGAGACATAATCCTGAATCTGCGGCATCAGGTCGTTGCCCAGTTCATCCGTAACGCTGGTCCACCAGCCGAAGTGGTTCAGGCCGAAGTAGCGCACATCCAGATCCTTGGGGTCCTTATTCACAATGTAGGACATGCGGGTCTTGGTGGCGATGGGCATATCGCAAATATTGATGATGCGTGCTTTGGGACGCATAACGCGGCAGGCTTCGGCTACGATGGAAGCGGGGTTGGAGTAATTCAGAATCCAGCCGTCAGGAGAATACTTATCCATGTAATCGATGATCTCCATCATGCCGGTAATGCTGCGCATGCCATAAGCGATGCCGCCGGGGCCGCAGGTCTCCTGGCCGACCACGCCGTAACGCAGGGGGATCTTTTCGTCCTGCTCACGCATGGCAAACTTGCCTACGCGGATGTGCGCCATGCAGAAGTCCTTGCCCGTAAAGGCTACCACGGGGTCAACCGTGTACTCGTAACGGATCTGGGGAGCCTGCTCATGCATCAGAATCTTGATTGCCTCACCAAGAACGGCCTGGCGCTCGGCATCGTTATCATACAGCGTCAGCGATTCCAGCGGAAAACGATCCTGGTTGCTAAGTAGCATCATAACGATGCCAGGGGTATAGGTGCTGCCACCACCGGCAATAACTACGTTAAACTTTTTGTTCTTCTTGTCCATCATAATAAGTCATTCCTGTTCTGTAAATTTATTCTTATTTGGAAAGTTCTTCATCAACCGCTCTGCGTACGACGTTGATCTTCAGGCCGTAGATGACCTGCACGATTTGGCCTTTGATCATGACACCCGAAGCGCCGGTCTGGTTTTTCAGTGTTGCCTGGTCTATTTTGGTGTTGTCTTTAACTTTCAGGCGCAGGCGGGTGAAGCAGTTATCCACTTCCAGCAGGTTGTCCTTCCTGCTGGCTGCGGCTACGATGGTAGCAGCGTCGATTTTGCCAGACGGAGCAGCGGCGTTTGCATGGGCCTGCTTTTCTTTAGCCTGCTTTTCCTTGTACTCTTTCTTGCTGTACAGCTTCATCTCTCCACCTTCATCCTCACGGCCGAGAGTATGCAGGTTCAGCTTGGTGATGAGGAAGTAGAACACCACATAGTAGACCACGAACATGATGACGCCAGCCAGCAGGAAGGCAAGCCAATGGGTTTTGTTGATACCGGCAGGAACATTATAAAGAATGAAGTCAATAATGCCATTGTAAGCAATGGTGCGAGCGCCCAGCAGGTTTGCCAGTACCAGGCCAGCGCCACTGAGAATAGCATGGACCACGTACAGGACCGGTGCCACAAAAAGGAAGGAGAATTCGATAGGCTCGGTGATACCGGCAATGCAGGAAGTCAGCACAACGGGCACCAGGATGGATTTAACACGCTGTTTGTTTTCGGGGCGAGCCGCCTGATACATAGCCAGAGCAGCGCCGGTCAGGCCGAAGATCTTGGTAACGCCGCGGCACTCGAAGATCGCAGCAGTAGAAAGGGTAGCCACATTGGGGCTGGCCAGTTCGGCCAGGGTAATGTTGCGGGCACCCTCGACCAAGACGCCATCGATCATAGCACTGCCGCCCAGCGAGGTGTAGAGGATCATCGGGTTCAGGACGTTGTGCAGACCAACGGGGATCAGCAGCCGTTCCGAAGCACCAAAGAGGAAGTAGCCCAAGTTACCGGATTCACCAATGATCGTGCCGAACTTGGAGATCACGCTCTGGATTGGCGGCCAAACATGGGTGCAGACGACCGCAAGAAGGATGGTAACCGGAATCATGACGATGAACACGAAACGTGCACTACCGTAGATCTGGAACGCACCCTTGAATTCGGTGTTGATAAAGCGGTTGTGCACCGCGGCCACCACAAGGCCCAGGATAATACCCAGGAAGGCACCCATTTCCAGCACCTGCACGCCCAGAATAATGGACTGACCTGTACCGCGCAGTGCATCCGCCGGGGCCAGCAGGCCGCGCAGATTCATGTACTTGTTCATCGCGTTCAGGAACACAACGTAGGTCAACACACTGATGAACGCGGCATCCGACTTTTTCTCTTTCGCCAGGCCAATCGAAACGCCAACTGCGAAGATCAGACCCAGATTGCTCAAAATTGGCTGCATGCAGCCGGATAAGATTGTGCCAAACCCGATCGTTACCGGGTTATTCAAGAAGGGGACGTCTTGGATCAGACTTGCGTTCGTGAATAGATTGGCGACCGCGATCAGCAGACCCACGATCGGCAGGATCAGCACTGGCATGAACATTGCGCGGGCAAAATTTTGCATGGATGACATTGCCCTGTCTTTAAATTTCATCTCGTTTTCCTCCTGTTTTTTACATGTCTCTTTGCGTAACAGGCAGTGGACTGTTTTTTGCAAAGAGGAATATAAAATTCTCCATTTTATTTCTTCCTAGCCACGGAAGATTCGCACGTGCCTTTGACGATTCTTATTTTAGCACAGCGTTTTACGTTTGTACATATTCCACAGTTAAAAAGAAAAATGTTACTGAAAACAGTAACATTTTTACAATAGTCTATTCGGTTTTGATTTTTTTAGTTGTGACTATCCCTCTTTTTTCGCATCGCTTATTTTTTGCTTTTCTTCGTTTTTTCGTTCTTTTTTATGCGCTGCATTTCTAAAATGACCTGTTCCATTTTTAAAAGGATGCCAGCAAAGAAAAAACACGGCTTCAGGTTGCGGTCATCATTAAGATCTTCATCCTCCATCTTGATGAGGATGTCGCTCGCTTTTGCCAATGTACTTTTGGCGTTTCCCGTAAAAGCTGCAATACGGATATTACCCGCCTGGGCACGACGCACACGCTCCACGATTTTAGGCGTTTCACCCGATTTGGAAACGGCGATAAACAAGCTAATAGAGGCAAGATTATTTTCAAAAATCCCGCTGCTCTCCTCCGCCCCGGAGAAAATGCAGGTCACGCCTTGCACCAACAGTTTTTTGCAGAAATAGTCCGCCGGGAAACTGGAAAATCCCATGCCGCAGATATACACAATGCCTTTGCACTGGCACAACGTTTCGGCCAAAGATGTAAGCTGCGCATAGTCGTTCTCGCTCTCCCGCATATTCTCGGTAAAGCGTTCCAGGAACGGAACTGCCTCCCACTGTTCCTGGCGGCCGTTTTCCGCTTCCTTCATCAGCGCATAGTACATATCGGTAAAGCCCTGATAGCCAAGTTTTTTTGCCAGGCGGATGATCGTAGTGGTGGAAGTAAAGTTGCGAGCTGCCATTTCGCGGATGCCAACCTTTTTACCCTGGTGGATCTGCGCTTCAATATCTGCAAGGATGGTGCCCTCCAACGCCGTCAATGAGCCGTTTTTGATTGCTTTCGTAACGTCAGCCACAAAAGGTTCCCCCTCTCTGTTTTCTTTTTCAAACACTGGTGCTTTCCTTTATTATAGTAAGCGCGCCTGAACTTTGCAAGCATCCGCTGCGCAGTAAGATAACAACTACAAAAAGCCGGGCGCGGCGGGGCGCTCGGCTTTCTGGGTAGGTGTAGTTTAGATGATGATACCGTTACAATGGTCGACTTCGTGCTGGATGATCTGGGCGGTCCAGCCGGTGAAGTTTTTGATGTGAGTGTGCATTTCGCGGTCCTGCCACTGCACCTTGATGGTTTTGTGGCGCTTGGTCTTGCGCTGGCCCTGCAGGGAGAGACAGCCTTCCTCGGTAAGATAGAGGCCCTTGCGGTAGACGATCTCGGGGTTGAACATCTCCCGCAGGGTGCCCTCGTCATCAAACACGATGATAGCTTTGTTGACGCCGATCATGTTGGCAGCCATGCCTACGCAGCCATCGGCGTGGGCACGCAGGGTGTCCAGCAGGTCGTCCGCCGTGGGGATGTCATCAGCCGTGGCGGGCTGGGCTTTTTGGGCCAGGAATACCGTATCTTTCATCAGTTCGTGTACCATGGGGTTCTCCTTTGTCTATTATATAAGGTATTATAGCATAAAAGCGGGCGGATGCAAGCATCCGCCTCTACGGCAAGAGCGGCTGCTGTATTGTAAGGGCCGATGTTCGCCATCGGCCCGCAAGTGCCACCTAAAATGTGAATTTTTTCTCCTCCGTTGCACACGGCTAACGTTTGTGCTATACTGGCATCGTTGCCGACCGACCGGTCGGTCGGTTTTTGTAAGCCCAAGAAAGGATCTTTTCAACCTATGCCGAAATACAGTGTCAAAAAGCCCTTCACCATTCTGGTGGCGGTCATCCTGGTGCTGGTGCTGGGCGTGGTCAGCCTGCTGCGCATCCAAACGGATCTGCTACCCTCGATGAACCTGCCCTACCTGCTGGTAATGACCACCTACCCCGGCGCCAGCCCTGAACAGGTGGAGGCCGACGTGACCCAGCCGCTGGAAAACAGCCTTTCCACGCTGAACGGCGTGAAAAATGTGACCAGCCAAAGCAACGAGAACTACAGCCTTATCTTTCTGGAATACCAGGAAGATACCGACATGGACAGCGCCATGGTCAAGGCCAGCACGGCCGTGAACCAGCTGGGCGACACCCTGCCCGACATGGCCAGCACCCCCACGCTGATCGAGATCAGCCCCGATATGATGGCCACCCAGTACGTGGCTGTGGACTGCGAGGGCATGGACATCTACGAGCTGTCCGACTACATCAACGACACGATCTTGCCCCAACTGGAGCGCGTGGACGGCGTAGCCAGCGTTTCCGCCACCGGCCTGGTGAAACAGACCGTGCAGATCACCCTCGATCAGGACAAGATCGATGAGGTGAACGACAAGCTGCTGGTGAAAGTCAGTGACCGGCTGGCCGAAGCCAAGGACCAGCTGGACAAGAACCGCGCCAAGATCAACAAAGGTCTGGCCCAGCTGGACGACGCCCAAGCGCAGCTGGACAGCGGCAAAAGCCAGCTGAACACCCAGAAATCCAACATCACCCAGCAGCTGCGGGACGCCATTACCCAATTGGACGACCAGATCCCCACGCTGGAGCAGAAGGTCGCCGACCTGAAAGGCCAGCTGGACAAGGCCAACCAACAACTGGGCAGCCTGAAGACCGATCCGTCCAGCCTGCCGGAGGTTACCCTGCCCATCGACGACGCGCTGTTTGCCAGCTGCAAGCAAATTCTGGCCCAGTACGACAGCGAGTACAACGCCGCCGCCCTGCCCGCCAATCTGGAAGAAGCCAAGAGCGACCTTAACAAGATGGCTGCCATGATCGCCTCCATCGACCACGCCGATGCCGCCATCCAGGCCGCTGCCGCGCCGCTGACCGGCGATGCCACCATCGAGCAGGCCAATGCCGCGCTGGACATTCAGATCACGGCGCTTACGCTGCAAATTCAGCAGTTGGACAATGAAATCGCCAACGGCATCAACAGCGGTGCCACCGACGAGGAGCTGCAGGCCAAGCGCGACCAGCAGACCGCCCTGCAGGCCCAGCTGACCACGGCCACCTCCAACCGCGATGCCCTGACCGGCTACAGCGACATGGTGAACACCCTGTCCACCACCCGCACCGCTTTGCAGAACGCCACCGTGCTGCTGAACGCCCGCAAGGACGCCGAGTCCAGCCTGAACAGCAGCACCGAGGAACTGCGCAAGACGCTGCAATCCACCATCTCCAGCCTGAACGACCAGCTGACCAAGGCCCAGACGATGCTGACCCAGCTGAACGACCAGCGCGGCAAGCTGCAGACGATGCTGGAGAATCTGGAAGAGAACCCCGTGGACCCCAGCCTGGCCGATATGGCCGTACAGCTGCTTTTAAGCGGCAGCGAGGCCCAGCTGCAGCTGGGCGAGTTCCAGCTGGAAAGCGGCCGTACCCAGCTGGAATCCGGCAAAGCGCAGTTGGACGCCGCGCAGGAAGAATACAATTCTGCCCGCGAAGAAGCGCTGAAAAGCGCCAACCTGGACCAGCTGCTGAACATGAACACGTTGAAACAGCTGATCTCCGCCCAGAACTTCTCGATGCCCGCCGGGTATATTGAGGGCGGCGATGGCGATGACAACCGCTACATTGTAAAGGTGGGCGACACCTTCGACAGCGCCGACACACTGAAAAGCATGGTGCTGTGCAGTATTGACGGCATCGGCGATGTGCGCCTGTCCGACGTGGCGGACGTAGAGATCACCGACAACGCCGATGACAGCTACGCCAAGGTGGGCGGCAACCGCGCGGTGCTGCTCTCTATTTACAAGAGTTCCACCGCGTCCACCTCAGCCGTGTCCTCCGCCAGCACCGCCGCCATGCAGACCTTGATGGACGGCAAGGACGGCCTGCACCTGACCACCATCATGGACCAGGGCGACTACATCCGCATGATCGTCAAGAGCGTGCTGTCCAACCTGGTGGAAGGCGCCGTGCTGGCCATTCTGGTGCTGGCACTGTTCCTGAAGGACCTGCGCCCAACGCTGGTCGTCGCCATCTCGATGCCGCTGAGCGTGCTGTTTGCTATCGTGATGATGTATTTCACCGGCATCACCTTCAATATCCTCAGTCTGTCGGGCCTGGCGCTGGGCATCGGCATGCTGGTGGATAACTCGGTCGTTGTCATCGAGAACATCTACCGTCTGCGCGGGCGCGGCGTACCGGCCCCGCGGGCTTCGGTTCAGGGGGCCCGACAGGTATCGGGTTCCATCATCTCCTCGACCCTGACCACCATCTGCGTATTTTTGCCGATGATCTTCTCCACCGGCATGGTGCGCGAACTGCTCACCGATATGGCACTGACTATCACCTTCAGCCTGCTGGCCTCGCTGATCGTGGCGTTGACCGTGGTGCCCTGCGCGGGTTCCACCGTACTGCGCACCCAAAAAGAGGTCAAGCACCCGCTGTTTGACAAGCTGCTGGACGGCTACGAGAAAGCCCTGCGCTTCTGCCTGAAAGTCAAGGCCCTGCCCCTTGGGCTGGCTATCGGCCTGCTGGTGCTGTCGGTGTGGCGCATTGCCACCATGGGCATTGTCATGATCCCCGATATGGGCAGCAACCAGCTCTCCATCACCGTGGACGTGGCCGACGACACCGCCAAGGACGACGCTTTTGCCACCGCCGATGCTGTAATGGACGCCGTGAGCGCCCTTGACGGCGTACAGACCGTGGGTGCCATGTCCGGCGGCAACAGCATGGTGTCCATGATGGGCAGTGATGCCGCCGTGGACAACACAACCTTTACCTATTATGTACTGCTGACCGATGAGGGTGCCCGCCGGGGCAGCGAAATTCAAGAACAGATCACCGATGCCACCGCCTCCCTGCCCTGCGAAGTGACCGTGAATGCCAACGGCATGATGGACATGAGCGCACTTTCCGGCAGCGGTATCGAGGTCGATCTGTACGGCAGCGATCTGAACGATTTGAACACTGCCGCCGAGCAGGTGGTCGACCTGTTGAACAGCGTGGACGGCATTGCCAACGCCAGCGACGGCCAGGAGAACGGCGACGAGGAGATCAACATCTCCATCGACAAGGACAAAGCCATGCGGATGGGCCTGACCGTAGCGCAGGTCTACCAGCAGGTAGCCGCCAAACTGACCACCGATACCACCGCCACCACACTGAAAGCCAACGGCACCAACTACACCGTGACCATCGTGGACAAGACCGAAACGCCGGATCTGGACAGCCTGTTCAACATGGAATTTGAGACGACCACCACCGATGAGGACGGCAGCAGCGTAACCGAGACCCATACCCTGGGCGAGTTTGCCACCCGCACCACCAGCGCAGGCTTTGTTTCTATCGCCCGCGAGAATGGCTCCCGCAAGATGAGCGTGACCAGCGAGACCGTGGACGGCTACAACACCACCCTGCTCTCCCGCGAGGTGGAGCCGAAGCTCGCCACGCTGGATCTGCCCGACGGCGTGACCGCCGAGCTGGCCGGTGAAACCACCCAGGTGGCCGAGATGCTGCAGCAGATGGTGCTTATGATGACCCTGGCGCTGATCTTCGTCTACTTTGTTATGGTGGCGCAGTTCCAGAGTTTGCTGTCGCCCTTCATCGTGCTGTTTACGATTCCACTGGCCTTTACCGGCGGCATGCTGGGACTGATGATCGCCGGCGAACAGCTTTCGCTGATCTCGCTGATGGGCTTCCTGGTTTTGATGGGCGTTGTCGTCAACAACGGCATCGTCTTTGTGGACTACGCCAATCAGCTGCGCATTGGCGGGCTGGAGCCCGTACCCGTATGCGCCCCATTTTGATGACCACCCTGACCACCGTGCTGGCTATGGTAACGATGCTGTTCAGCCAGGATGTGGGCAGCGACATGAGCAAGGGTATGGCCATCGTAATCATTGGCGGCCTGACCTATGCCACGTTGATGACGCTGTTCATCGTGCCCGTGATGTACGACCTGTTCTACCGCAAACCGCCGGTGAACATTGACGTGGGCGACGATGGCATGGACGATCTGCCCGATGACGCCGCCGAATTTGCGGCAGAGTTTGCCGCCCGCCGCGCCGGTGCAGCCCAGCCTGCCGCCGACGCAGAAGCGGAACCCACTTTTGAGACCACCCTGCTGCCCCCGAAGGAGGATGCGAAATGACCCCTGACAGCCATGCACAGCGCAAAGCCAAAGTATACGAAGCCGCGCTGGTCTTAACGTCTCAGGGCGTCAGCCCCGCCGCTATGACCATCCAGCAGCTGGCCGACGCCGCGGGCATCGGCAAAGGCACCGTGTACGAATATTTTTCCTCGAAAGAAGAGATTTTGCAGGGCGTGGCCCGCTACTGCTTTGCGCAGGAGAACGAGCGCATCGCCGCCCGGTTTGACCGTTGCCGCACGCTGGTCGATTTGGAGAATGAACTGGTGGACTATTTGCAGGAGGTTGCCGCCCAGCGGATGAGCACCTACCGGCTGTTGGCCAGCAGCTTTGGCCAGCAGGCCGCTTTGCCCGAATGTACCAACGCATGTCGCAGCCAGCTGACTGCCCTGACCGATGCGCTGGTGGCCCGCCTGCAGGCCGCCGGGGAGATCGACCCCGGCTTGACGATGGACGCTTGCCGCACCTCGATCTTCTGCACCGTGACCGGCGGGTTGATTGCCCTGTGCTGCAGCGCCGGCAGCGGGGATGCCCTGCCGGATTTGCCGCAAAACCTGCGCGACAATTTGCACAGGAGTTTGCAAGCTCCCAAATAAATACTAAACAAAAACAGCCCTGCGCTTTGGAGAATGGCGCAGGGCTGCTTTTTTGATAGATTTAAAATGGCACTCCAAAGTTCCGCTTGGTCACAGGACCAAGCGGAACTCTGGTTGGAGAAATCCTTGTATAGATGGAGTAAGTTACTTTTTGATGGTCTCCTTGATCATGTTGAATAGCACGGCTGCTCCAATACCCCAGCCAGCCAGAATAATCAGGTAATCAATAATTCCCATAGTATTCACCTCTATAAAGCGTTCAGTCTGCTTTTTCTGTCTCTTGCTTGGGAACATAGCATGCGCTGTTTGCAATGAACATTGTGATTGCCGCACAAATCAGGCCAAACAGGAAATGGCTGATTCCCAGGGGCGAACCCAGCGCCCAGTAGCCCAGCGTCGATACGATGGCAACAACGATTGTGATCAGGGTTCCCTTCTCATTCATCTTTTTACGCCAGTAGAAAATACCACAGAAAATCGGAACCAATGCCGCACCAGCCGGTGCACCAACATCTTCCATGATCGACACGATCGAAGATCCGAAATAGCCAACGATCAGGCCCGCGATTGCGACAAGGATCATAAAGATGCGCTGCAGGGTAAGCGTTTGTTTGTCATCCATCTTTTTGAAGCGGCCGACCACATCGCGGGACAGCATGATGGAGCAAACCATCGTAACCGATGCTGCGGTCCCCATAACAGCTGCCAACAATGCTGCCAGCAGGATGGCACCCAGGAATGTACCCGTGTAATTATTGATCATAGCAGGCAGAATGGAGTCCGAGGTGCCCAGTTCCGTGATCAGCGCAGCGCCAACCAAACCAATCAAGCTGGCAAACAGCAGATACGGTACATAGATCAGCAGAGTTGCGGTAAGGGAGGCGTTCCGCGCCTCACTGCCGCTCTTGGCACCGCATATACGCAGGAAGTTCTCGTTGTTGATCATGTTGCTGGTGCCAAAGTAGAGCGCAGAGGAAATCATCGTGCCCCAACCAACCGTAGCGCCGACTTTGAGCATTTTAGCCAAAAAATCAAATAAATTCGCGTTCTTTTTCTTATACAAAATCGTTTACCGGACCCATCCGGTCGGCTGTATAATATTCGCTGCGCTTGATCTCGCCGGGCAGGTCGATGCCAGTAGCCTCCCGCAAGCCAAAGGCGGCAAAATAATCGCAGAATCGTTCTTTTCCAAGCCGTGCGCCGATCTGGATAAAGCAGGGGTTGCAGCTGACGGCCAGCCCTTGTGCGAAAGTCTCGGCTCCGTGGACGTGGCCGTTGGCGCAGCGGAACCGTGTGCCTGCCACGCTGATCTTGCCCGCGCATACAAAGTAATCGGTGGGCTTGCAGGCACCGCTGTCCAGCGCGGCGGCCGCTGTGATAAGCTTGAATACACTGCCGGGCTCGTACAGATCGCTGATGGCCTTGTTGCGCCACTGGGCCTGCTGGGCCTTTTGCAGGGCGGCGCTGCGCTCCTCACCGGTCAGGGCATCCACCGCCGCGCGGGCATCGTCATCGATGAGCCGCCGGGGCGTGTTGGGGTCG
>OCAV01001959.1_pt1 | contig 11986 bp, 17 predicted proteins | sample 1538331 | NCBI WGS metagenome assembly OCAV01 (sample SAMEA2580297, study PRJEB22360) | human gut metagenome | biome: human gut; feature: human-associated habitat; material: faeces | place: Denmark | collected 2008/2010
TCTTTTCGTTTTAGAAAGAATTGAGGGAAGATGAAGATGAAGAGAAATAGACCAGACAAAGATGGTACTCACCGTGGAGCGTTTGAGAAGAATAAAAAGAAAATATATGCGACTCAGACTGTATGTGGCATATGCGGGAAGCCTGTAGACTTCTCGCTTAAGTATCCGCATCCATTGTCACCATGCATTGACCATATCATTCCAATTGCGAAAGGCGGTCATCCGTCTGATCTGGAAAATATGCAGCTGGCACATTGGACGTGCAACAGGCAGAAGAGCGACAAGTTGATAGACAGAAGAGGCGAAAAGCAAGCGGAATTGATAGGAAACAGGGTGCTTCCTCATACATTTGACTGGAGTAAATACAGACCGAAATAATTTTGAAGGATAGGGGCGTACCTCCCCTTCCATGGGCGCGCTCGATCTTCACGCCGTCACTGCGAAAAAAAACACACGCTAAAGAATAGGCAGCGTGGAAAGGAGAGATAAATGGCAGACTACAGGGGCATAGAGTACCTGAGAAAAAAGTTAAATCAGAAAAGAAGCCGTGTACTTAAACGGTATAAATTCTATGAGATGAAAAATGTAGTACGGGATATGGGAATTGCTACACCGCCAAGCTTGCAGTGGCTTCAGAGTGTGCTTGGCTGGAATGCAAAAGCTGTGGATTCGATAGCGGATAGATTGGAGTTTCGTGGATTCCGTGATGACAATTTCGACATGAAAGGAATATTCCAGATGAACAATCCGGATATCCTGTATGACTCAGCCGTGTTGTCAGCATTAATTTCTTCTTGTTGCTTTATCTATATCTCAAAAGGTGCAGATGATTTTCCGAGGCTACAAGTAATTGATGGCTCCAATGCAACTGGAATTATTAATCCGATTACAAACCTACTGACAGAAGGTTATGCAGTCCTGGAGAGAAATGACTACGGAAATCCAACCGTGGAAGCGTATTTCGTGGAAGGCTGGACGGCTATTTACCAGAATGGAAGACCAGATAAGATCTTCGAAGACAATGTTCCAGCGCCATTACTGGTGCCAATTATATTCCGCCCAGATGCGCGGAGGGCATTTGGACATTCCAGAATTAGCCGGGCGTGCATGTCAATCACGGAGTCAGCACTGAGAACTCTGAAGCGGTCTGAGATAACTGCAGAGTTTTATTCTTTCCCTCAAAAGTATGTGGTTGGTCTGTCTCCGGACGCAGAGCAAATGGATAAGTGGAAGGCTACAGTGTCAAGTCTGTTACAGTTTGATAAGGACGGTGATGGAGATAGTCCAAAGCTTGGACAATTCCAGCAACAGTCTATGGCACCACACCTGGATCAACTGAAAATGTTTGCTGCACTTTTTGCTGGAGAAACAGGGCTGACGCTCGATGATCTTGGCTTTGCGACAGAGAATCCAGCTTCTCAGGAAGCAATTAAGGCATCTCACGAGAATCTGAGATTGACAGCAAGAAAGGCACAACGGGCATTTGGGAGTGGTTTTTTGAATGTCGGATATCTAGCTGCTTGCCTGAGAGATGACTATCAGTACTACAGAAATCAAGTATATATGACGACTCCAATGTGGGAGCCGGTATTCGAACCAGATGCTGCAATGTTATCCAATATCGGGGACGGCGCAATCAAGATTAACCAGGCAGTGCCAGGATATTTCAACGCAGATAATCTGAGAGCCTTGACCGGAATAGAGAGAAGCAGTCTTGCAACAATACAAAATATTGACACTAAAACGGGGGGCAGTAAAACAAGCATTTAGGAAGGTGTCAACTTATGAAATTACATCTGTACTTGAAAAGCACAGCAAAGGGTTGTTGACGTACAACAATACAATCCGAATGTTAATCCAGCTTGGTATGAGTAGAGATGAGGCGCAAAGCATATTAGATGACAAGGATATTTGAGGGTAAGAATGTATGGAGGATATTGCACCAAGATTACTGGAGAAGATTCAGAATCAGTTTAATCATGATATTTCCAAAAGCAGTATTATTAAAAACTTTAAAGCCAAAGCTCAGAAAGGTAAGGTCACATACAATCAAGCGAATGAAGTGACACAGGAGATTGGCAGGATATTGGCTAAAGCATATGCAGACAATCTGTCGTCCAATGTATTGCCTAACGGGAGAATGTATTATAATATTGCTTCCAGAATTCTCAATCCAACATTGATAGAAGCTTATAGCATGGCTGCAGATAATGCGGAAATAGTACAACGGATAATGAACGAGGCTGCAGGCATTGGAATTAAGGCAATGAGGGCACAGATCCAACAGGGCAGCATAGACGGTATTGTGAATCGGATTTCCGGTGAGGAGTATTTCGATGACGTGAATTGGATTCTTGATGCACCTGTACGAAACCTGGTTCAGAAAGCAATGGACGATACCGTGAAGAAAAACGCGGATTTTCATGCGCAAGCCGGACTAAAACCGAGAATTATACGAAGATCATCCGGTCATTGCTGTGAATGGTGCAATCAGGTAGCTGGGACATATATCTATCCGGATGTTCCTAAAGACGTATTCCGGAGGCATGATAATTGTGACTGCGTTCTTGAGTATTATCCGGGTGACGGGAAAAAGCAAAATGTATGGACAAAAGAATGGAGATATGAGAAAGAATTTGATAAGATAGAAGAAAGAAAAAACCTCAGCTCGAATATACATTATAAACTTGCAAATATGCCGAAAGATGAATATGCCCGTGCAAAAAAGCTATGGCAGAAAAATATAGAACTTTCACTGCCTGGAAGAGAAAAAGAACATATCTATGAAGAATTAGATAATAATCTAACCACGGAGGAAAGAGAAAGCTGCATAGTACGTCGGGCAATCGGAGAATATTATTATACAGCGATTAATATGGGACATAATCAATACAAGATTATAAATAAAGAACCGATAGAAGATATAGATGCAATATTGGACGAGGTGTTAGATTTCAATTGGAGAGACTATGATGGTAAATGAAATTGAAAGAGAACTAATTGAACAGTTGGCAAGCGTGAAAAAAGACAAAACTTTCATCGGATCGGTTTATCAAGCATTGAAAACCGATGAAAAAAAGAAACAGATGATTGCGTACATTACAGCTTGCAAAGAGTCTGGCAATACGATATCTATGTCAGATGTTTATTTAAAAGAAATGCAGATTAATAAAACTATTAAGTTTTAGATTTAATTGGAGGCTACATGGGAGAAGTAAGGAAGGGGCGGCAGACCCCAACGCAATCTGTCGTGCTGCCTTATTCTTCAACGTATGGAGCTGAAGCAATAGATATCTACAATTCGACAGGACGGACTGCTCAGGAATGGCAGGAACTTTTACTGTCGGATATTTTAGCCGTTAACGCAGAGGGGTTATGGGTACATACAAAATTCGGGTACTCAGTTCCGAGACGTAACGGAAAGAATGAAATTGTTGCAATAAGGGAAATGTATGGATTAAAAAAAGGTGAGAAAATCCTGCATACAGCACATAGAACGACAACTACACATAGCGCGTGGGAACGACTTTCGAATCTGCTGAAAAAAGCAAATATCGAGGTCGTTTCTTCGTACAAGGCATTCGGAAAGGAGCACTTGGAAGTTGCTGCTGGTGGAATTATTGAATTTCGAACCAGAACTTCAAAAGGTGGTCTTGGAGAAGGATTCGACCTTCTGATTATTGATGAGGCACAAGAGTACCAGGACGATCAGGAAAGCGCACTGAAATATGTCGTTACAGACAGTAAGAATCCTCAGACGATATTCTGCGGAACCCCGCCGACTCCAGTCAGTTCCGGAACGGTATTCACGAAATTCCGAAAAGCAACACTGGAAGGGCAGACGGTCAATTCTGGTTGGGCGGAATGGTCTGTGTCTGAACAGACAGATATGAGAGATATTGATGCATGGTATGAGACGAACCCGTCTCTTGGTACAGTATTCACCGAGAGGTCGGTTACTGATGAGATAGGTCCAGATCCGATTGATTTCAATATCCAGCGTCTTGGATTATGGATTCGTTACAATCAGAAATCGGCTATTAGTGAAACGGAATGGAATGAGCTGAGGGCTGATGTGCCGCCGGAACTTACAGGAGATCTCTTCGTTGGGATTAAATATAGCAAAAATGGGAATGTGGCAATGGGGGTCGCATCCAAGACAAAAGACGGAAAGATATTTCTGGAGTGCATTGATTGCCGTGAAGTACGAGCAGGAGATATGTGGATGCTGACGTACCTGAAGGATTGGAAAGCAAGGAAGGTGATTATAGATGGAGCATCAGGACAGCAGTTAATGGAAAATGAGATGAAAGACTATGGAATAAAAAATTCGCACCTTCCGACAGTGAAGGAAATCATTGCAGCGAACGCTTCGTTCGAGCAGGGACTGTATCAAAAAAATATTGCTCATTCCGGTCAGCCGTCATTGGTACAGGTAGTAAGCAATTGCGAAAAAAGAACGATTGGAACCAATGGCGGATTTGGCTATAAAGCAATGAAGGAAGATATGGAGATTGCACTGCTTGACAGTATTATACTTGCATATTGGGCATGCAGCGAGGAGAAGACGATGAAAAGAAAACAAAGAGTTAGTTGTTAAAGGGCACCTGAACAGGGTGTCTTTTTACATATTACGCAACCCAGCGGTTAATGGAGAAAGGAGCAATAAAATGGAAGAATTTACACCAATTACAACACAGGAGCAGCTTGATAAAGTAATCGGAGAACGCATAGCAGGAGTGAAAGCAAAGTATGAAGGTTTTGACGATTACAAACAGAAGGCAGAGGATTACGATGCCTTAAAGTTGAAGGCTGATGGATTCGAACAGCGGATTGCGGCGTTGAATAAGGAAATCAACGGTGATGGTGAGAATCTTGGCTATAAGAAGCAGCTGGAAGAAATGCAGGGCAGGATCAAGGGATACGAAACCAGTTCTCTCAAGATGAGAATTGCTCATGAGAATGGAATTCCATTCGAGCTTGCTGACAAGTTAAGCGGATCTGATGAGGAGGCAATCAAGAAAGATGCAGAAACTATGGCGAAATTCTTGAAAAAGAAAGATGTCCCGCCACTTGCCGGAGGAGATCCGCAGAAAAATGACAACAAAAAAACAGCAATGAAAAATATGCTGGCTAATTTGAAAGGAGAATAATTATGCCTACATCAAAAGGAGCAATGTTTGACCCGACGCTGGTCACAGATCTTATTACAAAAGTGAAAGGAAAATCAGCACTGGCAGCATTATGCAGTCAGACGCCAATCCCATTCAATGGATTAAAAGAAATGATTTTCTCTATGGACAATGAAATTGACATTGTTGCTGAGAATGGAAAGAAAACGGAAGGTGGTATCTCTGTTGCACCAGTAAAAATTGTACCGATTAAATTCGAGTATGGCGCAAGAGTATCCGATGAATTTATGACAGCCACAGAAGAAGAGCAGCTGGATATTTTAACAGCATTTAACGACGGCTTTGCTAAAAAATTGGCAAAAGGATTTGATCTCGCTGGTATGCACGGAGTTAATCCGAGAACCGGAGAATCATCTTCGGTGATTGGAGATAATCATTTTGATGCAAAGGCGACACAGTCCGTGGATTATACTTCAGCAACACCAGATACTAATTTGGAAGATGCCATCAAGATGTTAGATGGATCAGACGGAGACGTGACAGGTCTTGCGCTCTCTAAGACATTCGGTTCGGATATGGCAAAAATCAAGGCAAATGGAATTAAACAGTATCCAGAATTTGCCTTTGGAGCATCGCCGGCATCATTTAACGGAATTCCAACCAGTGTTAATAGAACCGTATCTGGTGGGGCCACAAAAGTTCACGGTATTGTTGGAGACTTCCAGAACGCGTTCAAATGGGGATACTCGAAAGAAATTCCTATGGAGATTATTGAGTACGGAGATCCGGACAACTCAGGGAAAGACCTGAAGGGATATGGTCAGATCTATATTCGCGCAGAAGCATACCTCGGCTGGGGAATCCTAGTGCCAGAATGGTTTGCAAGAATCAAGGAGGCGTAGGATATGAAATATAAAAATGTAAAAACTGGAGCGATCATTGATGTTGAATCCAAGGTTTCCGGTGAAAACTGGGAACCTGTAGTCGAAGAGGAACCTGAAAAGAAGAAAACATCATCTAAGAAAGATACATCTGATGATTCAAAAGAGGGTACGAAATAATGGATCCGTTTGCAACATTAGAGGACATATGTAGTCTGTGGCGGGAACTTAAGGAATTTGAGTACGGCAAGGCTGAGAAACTTCTGGTAGTCGTGTCCGATTCTTTGAGGTATGAAGCCAATAAGGTCGGAAAAGACTTGGACAAGATGATTGAACAGAATGGTGCGCTGCGGAATGTTGCGAAATCCGTTACTGTCGATGTTGTGGCACGTACGCTTATGACATCGACGGACACAGAACCAATGACGCAGGTGTCACAGTCGGCTCTTGGCTATTCTGTGACAGGAACGTATCTGGTGCCCGGTGGAGGTCTGTTCATCAAGAAGTCTGAGTTATCCAGATTAGGACTCAGACGACAGAGAGCAGGGGTGATGGATATCTATGGCATCGATGATCAAGGGGATTCCAGTAACACTGTATGAGAAAACGGTGATTGGAAAAGATGAATTTGACCACCCGATATACCAAGAGACTCCGGTAACAGTCGAGAACGTGCTTGTTGCTCCGGTGTCGACGACAGAGATTCTTGATACGTTGAACTTGACTGGAAAGAAAGCGGTATACAATATTGCAATCCCGAAGGGGGATAATCACACCTGGCAGGATTGTCGGGTGGATTTCTTCGGGATGTCATGGCAGGTAATCGGGTTCCCGCAACAGGGCATTGAAGAAAATATTCCGTTAGACTGGAATCAGAAATGGCAGGTGGCGCTATATGGGTAAGACAAAGATTGTTCTGAACCGTGCCGGAGTCAGGGAACTGATGCAATCTCCGGAGATGCAGGCAATCCTTATGGAGCATGCAACAAAAATAGCCCGGGCTTCTGAAACTAAGGCGTATGTCGCACAGACCCGTGCAGTTGTAAAGGTCTGCGGTGATGACAGAAACAACGGATTACTGAAGGCGGTTGGAAAACATGGTGGAAAAAATCGTTAAGGACTATCTGCAATCCAGCCTAGATATACCGGTCAGACTGGAAGAAGATGATAGTCTTGGAAAAGAATATGTATTGATTGAAAAGACTGGATCCAGCTCAGAGAACCATATTGCATCAGCAACGCTGGCTATCCAGTCTTATTCTATGTCCCTATTTGGGGCAGCATCGCTCAATGAGCGGGTGAAAAAAGTAATGGAAAACATAATTGAGTTGGACGATATCTGCAGATGCCATCTGAATAGTGATTATAACTATACAGATACAGAAAGAAAAAAATACCGCTACCAGGCAGTATTCGACGTCGTCCATTATTGAAAGGAGAATGAGGATGTCAGATGCAAAAAATGTAAGTGCAGGAAAGCCGAAAATTGGAGGAGCAATTTTCCGCGCACCTGTTGGAACAGAACTGCCTACAGACGCAACGACCGAATTGAACGTTGAATTTAAAACATTGGGGTACTGTTCGGATGACGGACTTACGAATACGAACAGTCCAGAGTCAGACAACGTGAAAGCATGGGGAGGAGATACTGTTCTAAACCTACAGACAAGCAAGGAAGATAAGTTTAAATTTAAACTTATCGAAATTTTAAACATCGATGTATTGAAGGCAGTATACGGAGACGAGAACGTGTCCGGTACACTTGAAGGAGGCATCACGATTAAGGCAAACAATAAAGAGATGCAAGCGTCATCCTGGGTTATTGATATGATTTTAAAAGGTGCTGTCAAGAGAGTTGTGATTCCGAGTGCAAGCGTGACAGAGGTATCAGATATTACCTATAAGGACGAAGAGGCTGTTGGATATGAGACAACGATTTCAGCAACACCGGATAAAAATGGAAATACACATTATGAGTATATAAAGAAAACTGAAATGTAACGGAGGATGTTATGATTACAGGAAAGACAGAAAGCGGATTTCGATATGAATTGGATGAGGAAACGCTCGATGACTACGAACTTCTAGAAATTCTCTGTGACATCGACAACGGGAACGAGTCGCTGATTACGAAAGCTGCGAGACAGATGCTCGGAGACAAGCAGATGAATGCGCTGAAGGAACATCTGAGAAATGATAAAGGAAGAGTTCCGGCTACGAAGATGATAGCGGAAATTACACAGATCATTTCCGGAATCAAAGAATTAAAAAACTCCTGATCCTCGCCCATATGATTAACGTAGATGAAGAGGCGTTGATCTGCGATTTTGCAGAAACGTATCACATCTATGATTACAAGTCCCTGCCGTTGGGTACGGTGGGGACTTTTGCGTGTGGGTTGAGGGCAGATTCCAGGATTGGAATGAAAATGTCCAATTCCAAGATTACAACGGACCAGACACTTTTGGCATTAATTGCTGATAATACAAAAGCGATCGCATGGCTGAACAGCAAAGACGGGGCGAAAGGTATTAATCGACCAAAATCACTGTTAGAGTCGATGATTGGTGACATGGAGACTCAGGATAGCATAATGGAGACGTTTGATTGCGGACAGGATTTTGATGACCAATGGATAAGATTAACGGGAGGTGAAAAGTAGTGGGGACTGAACTCGCAAAAGCGTATGTACAGATTATTCCTTCAGCCAAGGGAATAAGCGGGGGGATACAGAAGGAAATTGATCCAGAGGCAGATGCAGCCGGAAGTTCGTTCGGTGGAAAGCTGATAGGTAGAATCAAAGGCGTAATAGCAACAGCAGCGATCGGAAAAGCATTGGCATCGACAATTAGCGAGGGTGCAAACCTTGAGCAGAGTCTTGGAGGCATCGAAACCCTGTTCAAGGATTCTGCTGACAAGGTCAAGGCAAATGCTGCAGAAGCTTACCGAACAGCCGGCATGAGTGCCAATGAGTACATGGAGTTGACCACAAGCTTCTCCGCAAGCCTCCTTAGCAGCCTGGGAAATGATACAGCGAAGGCCGCGGATATTGCGGATATGGCAATGACGGACATGTCAGACAACGCGAACAAGATGGGAACCAGCATGGAAGATATTAAGAATGCTTATCAGGGATTCGCGAAGCAGAATTACACCATGCTGGACAACCTAAAATTAGGTTATGGTGGTACGAAGACGGAAATGGAACGTCTGCTTGCAGATGCCCAGAAAATCACAGGTGTCAAGTATGACATAAATAATTTGTCCGATGTGTATAGCGCGATTCATGTAATACAAGGAGAATTGGATATAACCGGGACGACGGCAAAAGAGTCCGCTTCTACAATTTCTGGATCATTTGCATCAATGAAAGCGGCATTCAGGAATGTGCTTGGAGAACTCACGCTTGGAATGGATGTAGGGCCATCGCTTAATGCGCTGGCCGAGACGATCACAACATTCCTGGTAGGGAATCTAGGGCCGGCAGTATGGAACATTCTTACAGCGCTTCCTGGAGCAATCATCACATTCGTGAAATCGCTGGGGCCGAAACTGGCGGCGGCGATATCGGAATGGATCCCGCAGCTCGGGACGCAGATTACGGCGGCTGGACCGCAACTGCTCACATCAGTCGCGACGATATTCACACAATTATGGAACGGAATACTTACGTATGCGCCACAGGTGTTTGAAATGGCGACATCCATAATCGGAAACCTAAAGACGGGAATAGAGACGCAACTACCATTGATGCTGGAATCTGGGAGCAATTTCATCATACATTTCGTAAATGGAATCCTTCTGAACCTTCCATCTCTGATCCTTGGAGCAGGAAACGTGGTAGCACAGTTCATAGGGACTATCTCATCTGCGCTTCCAACGATCATATCAGCAGGAGGAAACCTTATTTTAAGCCTTGTCAATGGGGTCGTGAACAACCTTCCCCAGATTATATCAGCCGCGGCAACCATAGTGATCAGGATGATTGCGGAATTTTCAAGGAACCTTCCACAAATCCTTCAGACCGGAATCGAAATGATTGGAAAACTAGGGGCAGGACTTATACGGGCAATCCCGATGCTGGTAGGAAAGATACCGGAAATCATAAGGTCAATACGGAATGAATTTTCGAATGTTGACTGGGGAAACATCGGGAGAAATATTATAAGCGGAATTGCAAATGGACTCAGGAACGCAGGAAGTCAATTGTGGAATGCAGTAAAAGGAGTCCTTGGAAGTTTTAAAGATAATGTGCTTTCGTTCTTCGGAATTCATTCTCCGTCCAGATGGGGAATCTACGTTGGGAAAATGATAGACGCTGGGTTCGCCAAAGGATTAATAGAAGAACTACCGGCAATTGATTCTGCAGTGTCTAAGCTTCAGGACATTGCGACAAGCCCGTTCTCAAATGCGAGCAGCCTAAGCTACGACCTGCAGGGAGCAGCAAATGTATCTAGAACATCAGACAGTGAGACATTAAGTCGCCTTGACACTCTGATTGCACTGTTAAGAGCGATTATAGCGGTTATAGACGGCAAAGATGGTGGCGATGTTGTCGGTGAACGCGAGCTGATCCGAGCATTAAGAGATATGGGGGTTGTATTCGAATGATAGAAATCAAATATGTGTGCTCCAATGGAAAAGAATACAATCTTGTGGGTGACCGGATGCGACCAACGTCCGGTTATTTCCATGAGTATGAATGGAAGCCGATGACTACAGATCAAGAGATGGGCGTAGATGTCTACGGGTTTGAAAAAGAAGCCAAGACATATCAAATTACATTAACATTCCGTGGGCCTTTGGAAGAGCGTAAGGCGAAAATGGACGAGATAACAAACTGCTTTGAGTATGACGTTGCTAATCTAAGTCCAGGGCGCATATGGTTCGGAAACTATTATATTGATTGCTATATCAAGGATATGTCCAGCAAGGTATCTTCAGCAAGAAATAGCTGGACAGATATGGATATTGGAATCTACTGTCCTTATCCAATGTGGGCCGAGGAACAGGAGAAAAGCTTCTTCCCGGATTCAGCAGGAAAAGGCGAAGCTTATGATTTTTTAGATTATCCTTATGATTACAACTACGATTACTCGAAACCAGTATCTGGAACAGAGCATTGGCATGTTGATCATTACAGGAGCAGTAACTTCCGCATGGTAATATACGGGCCATGTGCCAATCCGAGAATTACGATTGCAGGACAGGTCTACCAAGTGTATGACACGCTGGAAGTAAATGAATATATTGTAATTGATTCGCGCAAGAAAACCATTATTAAGAGACTTGCGAATGGAACCGAGCAAAATATATTTTATAAAAAGGCAACAGGCAATTCCATATTCACGGAAATTCCAGCAGGAGATATCCTGATAAGTTGGAGCGGAGAATTCGGTTTCGATATTATAGTATTTAAGGAGAGGAGCGTGCCAGAATGGATCTCATCAAAACAGACCAATACGGAAGGCAGATAGGTTATGTCCAGGGTGCCAATATTGATTTTGAAGTCGGAGCCGACGAGTCAGACAGTATTAACGATTTTGAGATCGAACTTAAGCGCTGGAACTGGGACGGATCCATTGAGTATGGTTCCAGAGTATTCTCTCCGGATACAGAGTATGGTGGAATTGTCCGGGAAATCAGTACCGATACAAGCGCCAACGTGATACGCGCAAAAGGAGATACCTGGCGCGGAATGATGACCAAAAAGATTATACAGCCATTAAGTGGACAGGATTATGCAGTAGCGTCCGGGGAACTTAATTCAATTATTAAGGCTAAGGTTGAAGCTGAGTTTCCTGGGCTTTTCTACGGCGTTGCTGTAGATACGGGCGTAACAGTGAACAACTATCAGTTCGACCGATACTGCACGTTACACGCCGGATTGGTCAAAATGCTAAAATCAGTTGGATATCGACTGAATATACGATACCAGGAAGGCGATGTAGGAATGGCCGGATATGTGAGAGT
>OCAV01001971.1_pt1 | contig 11936 bp, 12 predicted proteins | sample 1538331 | NCBI WGS metagenome assembly OCAV01 (sample SAMEA2580297, study PRJEB22360) | human gut metagenome | biome: human gut; feature: human-associated habitat; material: faeces | place: Denmark | collected 2008/2010
TTCTGGATTCTCGATTCTCACCTGCCCTTGCGGCAGTTTGTCCGCCTCCGGCCTTCGTACCAGTTCCCCCAGCTGGACTGCCACTTCCCGGGAAGTTCCCTGGTTCATCTTGATACAGTTCACTCCCATCGCGAAAAGATTCGTATAAAATGCAAGGAACCCATTCTTCTCAAGTTTTGCAGCACGAGTGCTCTCCTGGTTCCCGGCAAATCTTCTCACCGCTTCTTTGGCATCCTCCTCGCTAAAATACAAGAACACCTGGTCATCAAAAGTCTTAGGATCGCAAGCCACATATGGCATATGCGTGTAATCCGACAAAATCACAAAGACTGCCTCCGAATTACGCATTTTCTCCATCGTATCCTGTTTTACATTCGCATCTTTATCATTCCTGCTCATTCTGTCTCAACCTCTCTGTTAAAACCTTATTTTCTCATTATACCGCATGGCCTGCTTAAAGTATAGAAAAATCAGGAAAAAATAGTTTTACATTTGCGCTGCCGCGCAGCGCCGTAGATAAGAAGCAGCATGATTCCGCTCAATGCAAGCAGAAAGTAAAAACTGATCCCCCGGCTTAAAAGAACCGCCGCCGTCATGGAACTGCCACTGTAAATGCTTCCGAACAGTTGAAGGAAGGCATATTCGCTGATACCCATGGCTCCCGGCAGAGGCAGAAGGGACGAGGACATATAGATCAGAATCTGCAGTACAAAGAGATGGAGGAAGGAACTCCCCTGATACCCCAGCGCCAGATACACCATATACGGCACGCCAAACCAGCAGATAATCTGGCCTGCGCTGATAACGCACATCTTTGCGATGGCCCTCTTATGCTCCTTCATCAGCAGGGCGCAGGCATGGAATTCTTGCAGCCCATCTTCCATTTTCCCAATCCATTGGCTCTTGGTCTCTTCCTTCACAAATGGGAGTCGCGGCAAGATCTTCTTCAGCAGGCCCAAGATCCTCTGCCCCATCCGTTCTGAGAAAATCACCACCAGCAGGAAAGCGACAAAAGCCGCGTTCATGATAAATCCGGCAATGATCAGGATCTTGATCGTCACTGGCAGGCTTATCCCCAGCACAGGAATCATGGCCACCGCAAATAGTTCAAACAAGAACGCCATAGCCTGGAAGCTGGCAAGTTCCATCAAAAGCGCCAGCGAGCCATGGGACAGGTCTATTCCATCCTTTTTCATCGCGTAGAGCTGCATAGGCTGTCCCCCTGTAGACGAAGGGGTGATGGAACTGAAAAAGAATCCCGTATAAGCATACTTCATCCCTTGGGCAAAAGACACCTTATGGCCCATTGCCTTTAGCAGAATACCAAGATTCAAGCCTTCTGAGAGGTTAAAGGCTCCAGCCATGGCAATTCCTGCCGCAATAGCCGGAAAGGAAGCACAAGCGGCGATCTTAAGTATCTGGCTTACATCTTTTCCTTTTAAAAGAAATAAAAAAATCAAAAAAAGAAAGAAGAGAAATACCAGTATCTGTTTTCCTGTCTTTTTTATTGATATCGTATCATTCATATTGGTCAAGCCTTTTAAATTCATATCCTTCCCGCAGCAATTGGGGAAGCGCATCTCTCAATGCTTCTATGGTCCTTCCTGGCGCTCCCGCGGCGCCTCTTCCATCATGCAGGCAGATGATGGCTCCCGGGTAAACGCGTCGAAGCAGTTTCGCGCGGATGGATGTCGGCGTAGCGTCCGCTGCCCAGTCCTGAGCCATAACATCCCAAAATACAAGTTTCAGATTCATCTTCTTTACCCAGTACAGAATGAATAGATTCAGGTGTCCCCACGGCGGACGGTAATACCCTGCGTCGCATCCTAATTTCTTCAAAGTCATAATGGATGCTGCCAAGTCAGAAAAGGCAAATCTGTTCCCCCGAAAAAGCGCGTTCTGATGATTCACAGAATGAATGCCAATAAGGTGGCCTTCCTTCTTAGCTCTCAGGATGATCCGCGGGTTCTTCTGCGCAAACTCTGCCACTACAAAGAAGGATGCCTTGATATCATATTCATCAAGCAGATCAAGCAAGGCCTCCGTATATGCCTCGCTTGGCCCGTCATCAAAGGTCAGGTAGAGAATCCTGCCTTCATTGTTCTTCCTGCGTCGCAGACTCTGACAATGCCTGAGTCCGAACGATGGAAGGATGCTGTAGCCAAACGCGCCCGCTAATGCGGTCATCAATATCATTTTCTTCATTATGCCGCCATCCTTTCCATCACCGTATTCATCGCATCATCCAGGCTCCATTCCATAATCTCATCCTTTGCCTTGCTTATGTTCTCCGCCATCTGCTCCCATTGTCTTCCATCGGATAAGAATTTCTCTAATATTCCGGGAAAATCACTGCTTTTATTCCATATGACCTTTGCAATCCCCATATTCTGGGCGTATCTTGCATTGTTCACTTCCTGCTCAAGGAAAGGATGGATGACGAACAGAGGCACCTGGCAATGGATCAGTTCAAAGAGCGTGATTCCTCCTGCTTTTGTTATTACAAGGTCTGCTTCCTTCATATATTTGCTGATATTCTCCGTGTATCCAAGTACTTCAATGTCTTCATATCTCCCCTGGAACGCTTCATAAGCCTTTCGGTTTTTCCCGGTTATGACGGTTGCCGTGATGCCCGGCATACGGTGGATTACCTGCATCAGCCGATCCAGATTCGAGATAATTCCAAGCCCGCCCCCCATAATGAGTATTTTTTTCTGCCCCTTATCACGCATCGGCACTTCTCCCAGGAATTGCTGCCTGACCGGAATTCCCGTGACGAATATCTGCTCCGGACTTGCACCATTGCGTACCAGATTCTCCTTGACTTCTTTCGTTGGCGCCAGATAGGCATCCGCCTGAGGTGTGATCCACTCCGGATGGATGCTGATATCCGTAATGCAGGTGACCAGCGGAATATGCTTCCCGGTCTTTTCCATATACGAGGCAATCGACTTGGCACACAGCGGCAAGGTGCATACAATCATGTCCGGATAATGATCCTCCATCAACTTTTCCAGTTTTCTGTAGAGATTAATGCCCATAGGCTTTAGATCTACCTTCAATTTTCCGGTTGTCTTATATACCAGATTATAGATTCCATAGCAATGTTCTACCATCATCTGGAATAGCCGGAAAATATATCGGCTTGCCTTTGGATAATAATATCTTAACAAATCAAGTTCTATAACATTTGCATCTTTATCCAACTTAAGAATCTCTTCTCCAATTGCCTTTGCTGCCATCTGATGACCCATCCCGAATTGACTGCTGAGTATAAGTACGTTCATGTTCCTTCCCCATTCTTTCTTCATCTTTGTCCTTATCTTACTCGCCAATTCTAAAGATTTCCTTGGAGTAATTCTTAACATATCTGAAAGATTCTCTTTGGATTTTATGATTATTTTTTATTTGCCTGGATATCAGGAGGCTCCGGCTACAATCTAGCCCCGCATTCCAGCGCAAGGGCCATATATCTGTCGCATTCCCTGATTCCATATTCCATCAGGTCCATGGGCTCCCATTTATCTGTAGAAAGGTTATCCGCTCCATATAGAAACTGAATGGCCGGAACACCTCTGAACCTGCACACTGCCAATACAGCCGAACATTCCATCTCAACCGCAATACACCCCTGTTCCCTCCTCTCCTTCAAGCGTCCATGAGTCTCCCGGTAAATTCCATCCGTCGTCCAGATCTTTCCCTTAACATAAGGCATTCCCGTCTTTACAAGGCAGTCCTCCAATATCCCGGCGCAGGAATCCTCCAGCCCGATCTCCTCCCCGGCGGGAAGATAATGGTAGCTGGTTCCTTCATCCCGGATGGTACTGCTGGGAATGATGATCTTATCTTGCACCTCCACCTCATCCAGAACGCCGCAGCATCCAAAGATGATCATCTTTTTCGCTCCCATGGCAATCATCTCTTCCAGTCCTGCCACACAGGCCGGCGCACCTACCCTGGATAGATAGAAAGCCATTCTTATCCCTGCATATTCGATGCCATAGACTGGCAGTACTCCGTTTGCCGTGTATAGTTCCGCGATTTTTTCTGCGGAATTCTTTTTGGCAAAATCTTCGATAATGCTCTCTGAAAAAGTCGTGATGCAGACTTCCGGAAAGTTTTCCTGTGCCTTTACGCAATCGCCAGGATTTATAAACGCTGTCCTTGCAGCATCATAATTTTCAAATACAGTTGCCATTATCCTTCCCTCCTTACTAAGATCTTCCTGATCTGGGACGTGATGCGTAGCGGAATATCCTCTGTAATGGTCATGATCCGGCTGTACATCCGCACCCCTTGATAGGAAAACACGATCAGATCAAATACCGCCGTCTTGTCTACCTGGTAAAACTCCTTCCTGTCAATGCCATACTGGATCAATTCTTCCCACATCCTTCGTGAAAACAGGTACTGCTGGTACAGAGGATTTTCCTCGCAAGCGTTCCCTCTCCCGCTGAAGTACTCGAAAATCGCGACGCTTAAGGACGCCTCGCCGTCGATCATTTCTTCCCTGTAACGATCCAGGACGTCGTCCAGAATCTCTACGGCAGACAGCCCTTCCAGCATTTTAGAGCGAAACTCTTCATCCTGGTTATCCATAAAGTCATTCAGAATCTCATCGAATATCCGGGCGGTACTGTCATAATGGCAGTATAGTCCCCCACGGCTTAATCCTGTCGAATCGCAGATATCCTTCATCGTCACTTCTTTAAATCCTTTTTTGGCAAACAGCTGGCAGGCCTTAGTCTTTATATGCTGCCTTGTCTCCATTCCCTTTCTGTTCATATCAAACTCCTCTTCTTTTCTCGCTTTTTGCGACACATGTGTCTGTAATTTATTATAAGACACTCATGTCGCAAAGTCAACACGCAAGCCAAAGGAAGCCCCGTATAATCAGAGCCTGCCAAATTTCTGCATTTAAAGATGAATTTATAAAATTGAAGATATCTTGCAAGAAATGAATTCTAATGCCAAGTAAAATAGAACGGTGCATGAAATTTATCGCATGAAATTTAAAATGGAAATGAGGATATAGCTATGAATCTGGAAAATGAAAAATGCGTAATGATTATCGACGAGGCGCTCCCGCTGGGCATAATTGCCAATACCGCCGCCATTCTTGGAATTACAATGGGCATGAAGATGCCGGATGTGGTAGGAAGGGATGTTGCCGATAAGGAAGGAAACTCCCATATCGGAATCATCCAATTTCCTGTTTCCATTCTAAAGGGCGACGCACAGCTATTGAACACCTTATGAGCCAGATTATTCACCCCGGACTACGGAGACCTGACGGTGGTAGACTTCACAGAACAGGCCCAATGCTGCAATGTTTATGAAGAATTCATAGAAAAGATGGCCGCTACCTCCGAAACGGATCTTGGACAAAGCGTCCCGAAAAACCAGGGCATCCCTCCACGCATTCCCGGAGTCCTTCTTGTCCGACAATCTTGATCTTCAATGGCACATCCACAATCTCGGCTTTCGGGATACGCCTACTTTTTGGTCCCGCTGCCAGATCATGCCTCTGTTTCTCCTATTCGCTGTCCAGTTCGATTGTCCCGGTAAAATCTTTCCCCTCGATTTTCAGATAGTTGCTGGCGCAAGGCAGTTCTATCGTCTCCGTATGTTCCCCCGTGCCATCGCACAATATTCTTGCATCCTCCATTCCTGATTGGAAGGTGATCTTCGCCGTGCCGTTTTCCGCCTCAATCTTGCAGGAGACCTTAATTTTATTTCCTGCATCCCGCGAAAGTCCTGTTCCCCCGAACACGATTTCTTCTCCGCTAAAAGACTCATAATCTGCCTTATAGCTCCCCACATAGCTATCTTCCCCAAGTTTTCGCTCCCCTTGCAGCTTCCGGTCCTTTGTAATGCTTTTCTCTCCGATGGACTGCAGCACATTGTCATACTGTTTTATGATCTGAGCCTTGGAACAGCCTGTGGCCAGGAACATCATGCATCCGGATGTTAATAGTATCGTAATCATTCTTCGTCTCATAGTATCCTCCTATCTCTTTCTAGGAAAATTCTATCACGCCATCCTTACGTGGACATTTCCGGAACCTTTCATTGTCCTTACATTTTTACGCCTTCTGGCTGTCGCTTCTTAAATAAATGGTTTGCGCCAATATACTTCCAATTTCTTGAACCGTCCAATGGTATATGATACAATCAAGCCAGTACAAAGGAGGGGATTTCATGGAATTTCAAAAGATCAGTTCTCCGTCTCTGCGGGAACTCTTCGTAGACCAGTTGGAACATATGATTCTGTCCGGCAAACTAAAAATTGGCGAAAAACTGCCTCCCGAACGCCAGCTGGCAGAAATGATGCAGGTAAGCCGCGCCGTGGTGAACAGCGGCATCTCTGAACTGGAAAAGAAAGGCTTCCTTATCGTAAAGCCAAGAAGCGGAACCTATGTAGCCGATTACAGACGCAAGGGAACCTTGGACACCTTGATGTCCATAATGAAATACAACGGAGGCCGCATCCGGAACGAAGAAATCCGCTCCATCTTTGAAGTGCGAATCGCGCTTGACACTCTGGCCGCCCAACTGTGTATTGACCGTATCAGCGACGAGGAAGTGCAGGTGCTTCTGGATATCATCGAGCAGATCCGGGATGCCAAAGACAATCAAGAGGCAATCCAGGCCGCGTTCGAATTCCAGCATGAATTCGCCCTGGCATCCCAGAACACCCTGCTTCCACTGATCTTCCAGTCCTTCCGGGCTCCTATCTTCACGATGTGGGAGCGCTACTGCGACCTCTATGGCATCCAGTCCCTCTACGAGAGCAACTATGTCATGTGGACCTATATCCGCAACCGGGACACCAAAGGCGCCATCGAGTGGATTAATTATTCCCTGGGCGAATGCATCAGCGGAAGCCGGCAGATCTATTACGAGTAAAGGAATCTTGGCGAGTTGGCGACCGCCCGCGGATTGCCAGCAAATTGGCGCAAGCCGGGGCAGCAGAAGCGGGTTTTCGAAGGTAAGTGAAGGCATTCGGAGGATCCGTCCCCAAAATCCATCCCTTATACCTCCGCTCTTTCCATTGCAATCTGGAAATCTTTCTGATCCGTGAATATTTCATTCTTATAGGGGTTCTTCTTCTGCTGTTTTGACCGCTTGATAATCACAGCCAGGCAGATCACATTCGCTGCCAGTGCCAGCAATGCCACTACGCCCTGCATCGTCGGATCAGCTGGCGCAGGTCTTGTGGCTGCATCCATGAATCCATCGGAATACAGGATCGGAATCGTGGCGAACCGGCTGGTATCCTGGAACATCGGGAATACCTGCGCGAACATGCACCACAATGCCAGCGTGTTAGCACGGTTCTGAATCCATCCGCCCTTATTCCACAGCGCATTGGCAAAAGTAGGAGCCAGCAGAAGCGCCAGTCCGCAGTACCATGCGTGGGTCGGAAGGTTGTTGTAAGTATACTCGAAGTTCCACAGGTCATAGGCTATGATAAAGCACCAGGTCATATCCGGCCACAGCATATCCTTTTTGTCTTTGGAGGAATAGATTCCCCACCATCCTGTCATACACAGGATATTTAATATGCCGGCGATTCCGTTGACCCAGTTCCACCATCCGCCATACAGCCATACGTTCTCTGATGACAGCCACCAGCGGTCTCCATACTCTGCCAGGGCCATCGCGCCCCTTACGCCAGACTCAAAGTCGCTTACGACTGCGATCAGGATATTGATTGCCACGATCACAAACGGGAACACCTTGAACCAGTTGGTCTTGCCGATCTTCCACTTATACTTCAGCATCATGAAGCCGATGCATCCCGCGGTAGCCGCGTATAGTTTTGCATAGTGGAACCAGCTGTTCATATGTACATAGGTAGGATTATTAAGCGCCCACTCCGCACCGTTAGCCGCGCCAACATAGATGGCAATGAAGTACACGGTCAATGCTGCCGGTACGATCAGAAAGCAGAATATCCCTCCCACCTTCGTACGTCTTGCCAGTTCATTCGCAAGAATCAGTCCCGCAAATACCAATAGCCATCCAAGCAGCTGCCAGCCGGCATTCTCTCCATAGATTTGAAATAGCATGATTATCCCTCCCTCTTTCTCAGCATGCCTCTATTTCCTTGATATTAAATTCGTTTCCTGCCACCAGATATGTATTTTCCCCCAAGCAGAACGGACATACTTTCCCGTGCTCCACCGTTCCATAGGTCTGATGGCAGTCCTCGCAATATGTCACCGCCGGTATCTCCTGGGTAATCAGTTTGGCTCCCCGCAGCAGAGACGATTTTTCAGATGCCCATTTCCAGCAGTCTTTCAAATAAGAATCCACTACGCCTGAGACTTCCCCGATTTCCAGCGTTACATTTGCCACTTGGGTAAGCTGTTTTTCCCTGCCCACCGATTCCAGGCTGTTGATGATATGAAATACAATTCCCAGTTCGTGCATAATCTACCGATCCTTTCTATCACTGGCTCTTCCTTCCAAACTTAATCTTAAGCCCCCGCTTCATCGCATATGGCAGAATCGCCTTGAACTTATCCTCAGACCGGTACATTTTACTGCACTCCGGATGCTCGCGGTAAAGATGGATCGCGTCAAATTCGCATTTTGTCGTGCACACGCCGCAGCCGATACATTTATTCTCGTCCACGACAGACGCGCCGCAGCCCAGGCATCGGGCAGTCTCAATCCGCACCTGTTCTTCCGTAAACGTCTTGCGTGCATCCCTGAATGACTTGCGCCGATCAATGCTTTCATCTATTCCCGGTATCTGGCGCGAGGAATTGTCATAAGCATCCAGCTTGATATTCTCTTTATCCAGTTCGATAAACTGACGCCGGTTCCTTCCGATGGTAAGGCTGCTGCGCGGCTGCACAAACCTGTGGATGGAGATGGCTCCTTCCTTGCCTGCCGCAATGGCGTCAATCGCGAATTTGGGTCCTGTGTATACATCGCCGCCTACAAAGATATCCGGCTCGGAACTCTGATAGGTCACCGGATCCGCTACCGCCGCATTTCCTCTTCCAAGTTCTACTTTGGAGCCATTCAGCAGTTCTCCCCACTGGATGCTTTGTCCGATGCTTAAGAACACTCGCTCGCAAGGAACCGTAACCGTATCTTCTTCATCATAGACAGGAGCAAAGCGCTTTTCTTCATTGAACACAGACAGGCATTTCTTGAATACGATGCCGGTGACCTTTCCATCCTGCGTCAATATTTCTTTTGGCCCCCAGCCGCAGTTCACAGCGATTCCTTCTTCCTCTGCTTCCTCTACTTCCTCCGCGGATGCCGGCATAATGTCCCTGCCTTCCAGACAATACATAGACACTTCTGAAGCGCCGCATCTTGTCGCGGTGCGCGCCACATCGATCGCTACATTTCCGCCGCCCACAACGACCGTGCGTCCCTCTACCGGATAGGACTTATCTGCTCCCGTCTTACGAAGGAAGTCTACCGCCGTCATCACGCCCTCTGCCGTCTCGCCAGGGATGCCTGCCAGTCTTCCGCCCTGGCACCCTATGGCAAGATAGAATGCCTTATATCCCTGGGCGCGCAGTTCATCCAAGGTGATATCCTTGCCCACCTCGATACCGCAGCGTATCTCAACGCCCATCTGGCGGATAATCTCTATCTCTGCATCCACCACATCCTTTTCCAGCTTAAACGATGGAATGCCATACACCAGCATGCCTCCCGGCTTCTCATTCTTCTCGAATACGACCGGACGGTATCCCTTCTCTGCCAGATAGAATGCGCAGCTTAGTCCGGCCGGTCCGCCTCCGATGATCGCGATCTTCTCTTCGAACAGACGGCCTGTCGTAGGAGGAACGATTGGCGGAATATACCGGTTCTCTGCTTCCAGATCCTGCCGGGCGATAAACTTCTTCACTTCGTCGATGGCCACCGCCTGGTCTACCGTTCCCCGGGTACACGCATCTTCGCATCGGCGGTTGCACACATGCCCGCAGACTGCGGGGAATGGATTCTCCTTTTTGATCAGCGCCAGCGCGTCCCTGTACTTGCCCTGGGCTGCCTTCTTCAGATACCCCTGTACAGCGATGTGCGCCGGACAGGCGGTCTTGCATGGGGCCGTCCCGGTATCATAGCAATTGATCCGGTTCTTATCCCGGTAATCCTCATCCCACTTTTCCGGTCCCCATTTTGCGCCGTCCGGAAGTTCATGCTTCGGATAGGATACGGGACCGTCCTTGGTGCACAGCTTCTGTCCCAGCTTGACCGCGCCTGCCGGACAATACTCCACGCAGCGCCCGCAGGCTACGCAGTCCTGAATCTCCACTCTTGCCACATAGGCAGAGCGGGACATATTGGGAGTATTAAACAGTTGGGAAGTCCGAAGGGCGTAACAGACATTGACATTGCAGTTACAGATGGCAAATATCTTATTCTCGCCGTCAATGTTGGTAATCTGATGCACGAACCCGTTGTCCTCCGCACGCTTGAGAATCTCCATCACTTCGTCGTATGTAATATATCTTCCACCCTTATTCGTCTCCACCACATAGTCCGCCATATCTCCTACCGCGATGCACCAGTCTTCGGGATCATCGGCGCAGCCTTCATCATAAGTCTGGCGGGACATTCGGCAGGAGCAGGGGCTTGCGGCGTATTTGCCATTATATTTCTTAAGCCAGTGGGAGATATGCTCGATATCAATGGATTGATTCTCCATCTCAATGGCTTTCTCCACTGGTATGACATGCATGCCGATGCCTGCGCCTCCCGGAGGAACCATAGGGGTTACCTTCTCCAAAGGAAGCCTGGACATCCGCTCGAAGAACCTGCCCAGTTCCGGATGCTCTTCAAGCTGCTGCTTATTCATATTAGTGAATTCCGCGCTGCCTGGCACGAACATGGGAAGCACATATTGCTTCTCCCGCTTTGGATTCTCCCAGTTGTATTCGATAAGCCCTACCCGGCTCATTTCATCCAGCAGTTCCTGAAGCTTCTTTTCCTCTTTCCCCGTAACCTTCAGCATCTGCTCAAACGTCATAGGCTTTCGCACCTTCATCTTTAACGCTACTTCTGCCATCTCATCGGTGACGATACAGGCAAGCCCCCAGTATTCCGGATCCTCTGTGGTCACTTTATGGCCTATTCGGTCTGTGATCATCTGACCCAGCTGCAAAATCAATTCCCTTCGTTCTGACATTCTCTCTCTCCTCTCCGCTTATCTTTTTGTCCGCTATCCGTTCCATTCCTTTACCTGATCTCTCAGCCAGTCCGTCCATTCCTCCATGCCTTCCCCGGTACGGGCACAGATTGGAATGATCCGTGCATTGGGATTACGCATCAGAATATTCTTCCTGCATGCTTCCATATCGAAATCAAAATACGGCAGCACGTCAATCTTGTTAATAAGGACTACATCGCAGATGGAAAACATGAGCGGATATTTAAGCGGCTTATCGTCTCCCTCCGGCACGCTTAGAATCATGGCATTCTTTACCGCTCCCGTATCAAATTCCGCCGGGCATACCAGATTGCCCACATTTTCCAGAATGGCAAGTTCCACATCTCCAGTCTCCAGTCCGGCAAGTCCCTGTGCCGTCATATCTGCATCCAGGTGGCACATGCCTCCGGTGTGAAGCTGGATTGCCTTAACTCCAAGGCTGGCAATCGTCTTTGCATCCACATCGGAATCGATATCTGCCTCCATAACGCCGATCTTCATCTCGTCTTTCAGCCGCTCGATCGTACGCGACAGAGTCGTCGTCTTTCCTGATCCCGGCGAAGACATAAGGTTCAGCAGAAATACCTTCTTTTCTTTTAATTCTTTCCTCAGTTCCTTTGCACGCCTGTCATTATCCGCAAAAACGCTCTGCTTGATTTCAAGAACCCTGAATTCTCCCATCACTCACAACTCCTTTTCTGGTCATACCAGTTTTTGTTATTTTTCTGTCATTGTATGATTATTATATTAT
>OCAV01001984.1_pt1 | contig 11887 bp, 10 predicted proteins | sample 1538331 | NCBI WGS metagenome assembly OCAV01 (sample SAMEA2580297, study PRJEB22360) | human gut metagenome | biome: human gut; feature: human-associated habitat; material: faeces | place: Denmark | collected 2008/2010
CCCGCCATCTTCGTGCCGCCCACGTCGAAGGCGGCAATCGTGCATGGATGTTCGACGCTCATGCGGCGCTCACGCTACTTGCAAGCCGGAGCGCCGGGCGAGACGGGGCACGCATCCCAGTGCGCCTGGCGGATCGGCGCGTCGGCGTCCATGAGTCCCGCGCGCTTCAGCACGGCGACGATCTGCTCCACGTCCTCGCCTTCGAGCGCGCACACGGGCTCGCGCATCTGGTTCGTGTTGAACACGCTCATCTGCCACAGCGCCGTCTTGAACGCGCCCACGCCCGCGCCGAAGCCCACGGTGGCCTTCACCTCGCGCGTGACGTACATGAGGCGTGCGAGGTGATTCTGGATCTCGCGCACGCGCTCCCAGTCGCCGGCTTGCGCGGCGCGCCACTGCTCCACGTAGCTTGCCGGATCGATGTTCGCCAGACCCGGAACCGAGCCGTCGGCACCGCCCAGGTAGGCGCCGTCCACGACCACCTCGTGGCCGGTCAGCACTTGCAGCGGGTGGCCGGCGTCCTCGTTCTGCAGGCACAGCCAGCGGAACGACACGTCGTCGCCCGAAGAGTCCTTCACGCCCTGCAGCACGCCGTCCTCGCCGAGGCGCACGAGCATCGTGGGATCGAGCTTCGTGTGCACGCAAGCGGGCAGGTCGTAGGCAAACAGCGGCAGGTCGGTGTGCTCGCGGATGGCGCGGAAGTGGCGTTCCACCTCTTTGGGACCGCCGAGAGCGTAGAAGGGGGCGGTTGCCACGAGGGCGTCCACGCCGTAGCCCGTCGCGCGCTTGGCCTGGTCGACCACGCGCATGGTTTCCATGTCGATGATGCCCGTGAGCACCGGCACGCGGCCGTGCACCATGGCGATGGCCTCTTGCAGAACGTGGTAGCGCTGCGCGTCGGTGAGGAAGGCAACCTCGCCCGAGGATCCCAGGAAGAACAGACCGTCGACGCCCGCGTCGATCATGCGGTTGATGGAGCGCTCGAGCGCCTCGAGGTCGAGCTGGCGCTTCTCGGTCAGCGGAATGACGACGGGGGGAATGACGCCGCGAAACGGTGAATCAGTCATAGGAGCAAGCCTCTCTCTGTTCGTCGGTAAACGGTAAAAGGGTAAACTCCCTCAGCGTAAGCGTCAACGCAAGAGGGCAGGTCGCCACATAAAAAGCGCCCCCGGTTCAACCGAGGGCGCAGGGGGGATCTTGTTGTTAGACGATTTCGATCAGGCAATGGGAGCGATTGGTGTAAAGGCTGTATAGTCCTGCCGGGACATCGGACAAATTGCAAATGAAGTAACCTTCTTTTGTTTTCTCGCAAGGCGCGCTGATGCTGGAATCGTATCGTGGAGCCCTTTCATTTATTCTCGTTTTTTCTTGCACAATACAATAGGGAGTGTCTATTTCGATTGATTTCTCGACCCACTTAGTTCCTTCGTAGTATCCGACCGTGTAGCTGTTCTTTTCAGAGGTTGTCCAAATGCCGTCAAGATGGTGTCCGTTTGAACCGAGGCTTCCGCCGTCGATGTACATGTCGTACTTGACGATGCCATGCTCTGCGGGTGTAGACGCATGTCCATCGATTTCCTCGAATTTTCCATCCTGCAGGCCGAAGCCCGGCCAATAACCCATGTTCAACACGGGGAACATCTGGAGTGAGTCTAGGCCTTCTGTCGTAAGCAGGCGGTACCCTTCGCTCCGATTGATTTGTTATACGGTGTGTTCACCTCCTCTTTCTCCGGAATACATTGCTACTGTCGAGTCTGTGACGTCCTCTCCGTCTGCATCCGTCCATTTGCTAGCGCGTTCTTGGAAGGAGTAATCGCCTTGGAGAGCTGTGCACACGCCGTTGTGCTCGATAAATAGCATGTCCTTCGTTGTGCTTACCTCGTCGAGGGTGTATGTGGCATCGTTCGAGTCGCTTTTCTCGTCGATGTCGGCAGACAGACTCTCGTTCTGATCCGCGTATTCTCCGGATGGGGAAGGTTCGGGGTTGCTCGGTTGGCTTTCGTTTGCACCCGGTGCGCATCCGTACATATTGCAAATGATTACCAGTGCGGCTGCTCTCCAAGGGGCAGCCTGCCGCTACGTTCCCCTTGGCTGCCATGTCTCCTCCTCGAAATGCATGCTCTTATTGAGTGTTGGATTATGACCCAACATAGAGGAAATATTATCACATAGGCTGCACCTATGGAAGAAAGCCCGATCAAATGCCAAATGGAGAAAAACAGGGTAGAGCTGGGTGCAGCTATAAAAAAGCTGCGCGTCGGTCAGGGGCTTTCTGTGCGAAAATTCGCGCTCATGGTTGAAATGGATTACTCGCATATCAGCGCAATCGAAAATGGCCGCGCGAATGCCACGGTTGATTCTTTATATAAGATCGCAAATGGGTTGGGTGTTTCGATCAGGGATCTCTTCTAGCTTCTCTCAAAAGGATTCGTGCAAACGAAGAGCCGCCGGACTGCTGCCCGACGGCTCTTCTAGTCAGTTTATTGAGCGAGCGTGCTTACTTGCCCAATTCGGGATGCAGAAGCGACGGAGCCGCTCCCAGAAGCAGCTTGGTGTAGGCGTCTTTCGGGTGCTCGAACACGTCCTTCGCCGCGCCGCGCTCCACGGCCTCTCCGGCGTTCATCACGATGATCTGGTCGGAAATGTAGCGCACCGTCTGGATGTCGTGGCTGATGAACACCATGGACAGGCCCAAGTCGCGCTTGAGATCCATCAGCAGGTTCAAAATCTGCGCGCGCACCGACACGTCGAGGGCGCTGGTGGGCTCGTCGGCAATGATGGCGTCGGGCTCAAGCGACAGGGCGCGCGCGATGGCCACGCGCTGGCGCTGGCCGCCGGACAGCTGGCCCGGCAGGGCATCCAGCACGGAGTTCGGCAGGCCCACCATCTCGATGAGGTCGAGCACGCGGCGCTCGCGGGACGTCTTGTCGCCCACCTTGTGCACCACGAGCGGATCCATCAGCTGGTCGTGCACGCTCATGCGCGCGTTCAGCGCCGTGGCCGGATCCTGGAACACCACCGAGATCACGCGGCCGATGAGACGGCGCTGCGCAGCCGAGCGCTCCATCACGTCCTCGCCCTTGAAGAACACCTTGCCCGACGTGGGCTGTTGCAAACCGCACATCACGTTGGCCGTGGTGGACTTGCCGCAGCCGGATTCGCCCACGATGCCCAAGGTTTCGCCGGGCATGAGCTTGAGGGTGAGGCCGCGCACGGCCTGCACTTTGTTCGGATGCAGGATGGAGCCCGTGCGCGTTTTGAACGTCACGCGGATGTCGTCGAGGAAGATGATGGGGGTGGGTTCGCCCGCTCCCGTTGCGGGCTGGACGCCCGCGTTCACGCGTTCCTGCTCGCTCATATGATGGCACCTCCTGGGACGTACGGTTTGATGCCGAGGCGCTTGAGCTCGCTGTCGGGCAGCTCGGCGTAGTAGTGGTCGGAGTCGGACACGCGCTTGAGCACGGGGCGCAGCTGGGACACCTTGTCAGGATGGCTGGAGCGCGGCGTGAAGCGGTCGCCCTCGGGGAAGTCTTTCGGGCTGGGGACGCTGCCGGGCACCTGGTGCAGGCGCGTTCCGCCGGCTTCGATGGACAGCACCGAACCCAAGAGACCGCGGGTGTATTCGTGCACGGGATGGCACAGGATGTCGGACACGGGGCCCTGCTCCACCACCTGGCCGGCGTACATGACCGTGATGGAGTTGGCCACCTCGGCGACGAGCGCCAGGTCGTGGCTCACGAACACCATCGCGAAGCCCAGCTCCTTCTGCAGCTTGTTCAACAGGTCGATGACCTGCTTCTGCACGGTCACGTCGAGAGCCGTAGTGGGCTCGTCGGCGATGATGAGCTTCGGATCGCGCGTCAGCGCCATGGCGATGAGCACGCGCTGGCGCTGGCCGCCGGACAGTTCGTGGGGGTAGGAGTCAAGCGTGCGCTTCGGATCGAGTCCTACCAGCTCCAGCAGCTCCTCGGCCGTGCGGGTTCCTCCGCGCTTCGTGAGCTGCTTCATTTGGGCTTTGATCAGCATGGACGGGTTCAACGAAGAGAGCGCGTCCTGGTAGATCATGGCGATTTCGCGACCGCGCAAGGCGTTCATCTGCTTCTGATCCATGTTCAGCAGGTTCTGGCCGTCGTAGAGGATCTCGCCGGACACCTTCGCCTTCGGATCCAGCAGCCCCATGATGGTAAGGGAGGTGATGGACTTGCCGCAGCCGGACTCGCCCACAAGACCCATGGTCTGGCGCGGGCGCACCACGAAGCTCACGTGGTCGACCACGTTCACGTCGCCGTGGCGCGGGAACTTGATGCACAGATCCTTCACTTCCAGAATAGGCGGCACGTCGGTGCGCGCCTCGAAGCGGTCGGTGCGCGTCTTCTCAATCGCCTGAAGCTCGCTGAGGCGCTGTTCGAGCATCTCCGCCTGGGCGGCGTATGCCAGCGTGGGGTCGGCCACGAGCTTGTCGGCCTCGCGGTTCGCGCGGACGGCGGCGTCATCGGCCTTGACCGGGGCCTTGGGCGCGGCAGCCATGGCATCGGTGGTGCCCCCGCGTCATCCGCACCGACGAGCGTGAGGCCCAGCCCGGGGAACGGCGCCTGCCACCAACGACCGGCAAGCACGCCGCCGCGGGCGTCGGACAGGATGTTGCCCCACGTGGGCGTGGGCTCGGGAATGCCGGCCGAGATGAACGACAGCGACGCTTCGAACACGATGGCGTCGGCCACCAGCACGATGGTGAACACCATGACCGGGGCGATGCAGTTGCGGATGACGTGCTTCACGAGGATCCAGGGGGCGCGGGCGCCGGAAACGACGACGGCGCGCACGTAATCCTGATTGTACTCGCTCACCACGTTGGCGCGCACGATGCGGGCGATCTGCGGGATGTACAAAAAGCCGATCGCGAAGATGAGCGAGGGCACCGAGTTGCCGAACACGAGTACGAACGTGGCGGCCAGCGCGATACCGGGGAAGGACATGATGACGTCCAGGATGCGCATGATGACCTCGGACACCCATTTGCGCGCCACGGCGGCGACGGCGCCGATGATGGAGCCGCACACGAGGGCGAAGGCGGTGGGGCCCCGGCCGATGATCAGCGAGTAGCGCGCGCCGTACATCATACGCGACAGCACGTCGCGGCCCTTGTCGTCGGTGCCGAACAGGAACTGGGCATCGGGGGCTTGGCGTGCCGTGAAGATCTCAAGCGGGTTGTGCGGCGCCAGGATGTTGGCGAACACGGCGATCATGACGATCAGGATGAGCACGACGAGCGAGATGCGCGATCCGATGCTCATGGCCTTCCACCGGCGGAAATGCACCTTGCCGGGATTGGCTTCCATCTTATCAGTGAGGTTTCCTCGAAGTTTGACCATGTTGCTACACCGTCCTGATTCGCGGATCGATCAGGATATAAAGCATATCCACGATGATGTTGATGATGATGAAGGTGATGGCCACGCACAGCACGACGCCCTGCACGAGCATCGTGTAGCTGGACTGGATGCCCGAGAGGATGGCCATGCCCATGCCAGGGAGGTTGAAGATGACCTCGATGACCACGGCGCCGCCGATGAGGTAGCCGATGCGCAGGCCGAGCACCGTCACGGGCGTGATCAGCGCGTTGCGCAGCACGTTGCGGGCCACCACGACGCGCTTCGGAATGCCGGCGCCCAGCGCGGTGCGCACGTAGTCCTTGTCCAGCTCTTCCACCATGGACGTGCGGATGACGCGCGTCAGCTGGCCGGCCACGGGAACGCCCAGCGCGATGGCGGGCATGGCCATGCGGGCCAGCCAACCGCCCGGATCGGCCGTCAGCGAGGGCAGCGGGCCGGAGGCGGGCAGCACGTGCAGCATCGAGGAGAACAGCAAAATCATGAGCACCGCCAGCCAGAACGACGGCGTGGCGATGCAGGCGATGGAGAACACGCGGATGATCTGGTCGGGCCATCGATCCCGATACAAGGCCGAGATCACGCCGAGGATCACTGCGATGACCACGCCGATGATGAGGCCGAAGAACGTCAACTGCAACGTGACGGGCAGAGCTTCGCCGATGCGATCGGCCACCGAGGCGTTGTTCGCGCCGTAGGTGCCGAGGTCGCCTTGTACGAGGCCGACGATGAAGTTACCGTATTGCACGAGGATGGGATCGTTCAATCCGTGCTCCTCGCGATACTGCTCGGCTTGGGCTTCAGTGGCGTTCTCGCCAAGGACCGAATACGCTTGGTCGATAGGAGAGAGTGCCATGATGAAGAAGACGAGGATGGTGACACCGAAGATCATGATCGGCAACGCTATGAGGCGTCGTCCGATTAATCGTAGCAGGTTGCTCACCGTATCCCCCTTTCGCTTCGTGGGCTCGAAAGCCCGCTTGCACTGACAAACTGCTGCCTGCATCGCGCGCGCAGGCGCGGTAAGGCGTAGACAACCAATGGTATTTTATATGATTCGCACTGATTATGCGGAGAAATAAGAACGATCTTGCTTCGTGTCCGACGCCGTCGGTACGACCTCGCCGCTCGAGTTAGGACGGATTCCGTTCGCATACGAGAAACCAGCTGCTCCCGGTTCCGCGGGCATGCTCGCATCCGACGCATGCCTCGCCGGGACATAGCTCCCCGGAGCGAAACGTTTCGTCGAACAGGTCGGCGGGCAGCAGTCGTTCATCGGGTTCGGCACCTTCGATGCACGACGCGATCAAAGCGGACAGCTGGCGCATTCCCCGTGCGGTGGGGTGGGTGCCGTCGACGGCCTCGTAGTCTATGCCGAACGCCTCGAGGTCGGCCACGTTGCAGCCGTGCTCTCGCGCAGCAACGCGAATGGCGTCGTTGTAGCTCTTGAACGGTGCGCCGCGCAAGTTCCATGCGAACGTGGGGCTCGGGCATCCGGCCACGCGTCCGGGGCAGAGCGTGCAGCACCATACCTCGGCTTGCGGGTAGGCTGCGCGCATCCGTTCCAGCAGCAGCCCGTAGGCGGCGCGGAAGCGGTCGATCGCGCCGGGCGCGGCGGCTGCCGGGGCGTGCGGTTCGATGGCGTCAAGATCGAGCGCGACGGGCACGGCGTTGCCGCGGCCGGCGGCTTGCGCCGTCGCGCCGCCCCAGCCGTAATCGTTGATGCCCATGAACACGATGACGACATCGGGCTGCACGCCGTCTTCGGCCAGCGCGTCGATGCGTTCTTGGCTGTTTCCGGCAGGGAAGCCGGCGCCTTCCACGAGGCTTCCGGAGAACGAGCTGTTCGCCAGCAGCCGTCCGCCGAGGCGTTCGATAACTTGGGACCACCAGGTGTCGGCGCTCGACGTCACGCCGGTCTGCTCGCAGCGTTCGCCCTGGTAGTACACGGTGAATCCGTCGGGGTTGCATCCATCGAACGTGCTGATGGAATCGCCGAGAATGGAAAAGGATCTCATAGGGCCTCTTTCTCAAAAGCAAGGGCTCGCTCCTTGCGGAGCGAGCCCTGGGGTTGCCTTGCTCTACGGGTTCACAGCGCGCGCTTACGCCTTCACGCTCGCACCGAGGAACACGAGGCCCGTCGTGGCGATGGGCTCGAAGCCGGTGATCTGCGTCTCCTGGTAGCCCGTGGCCAGCTCGCGGTGGAACAGCGGGTACAGCGGAACTTCCTCGGCCAGAAGGTCGAAGCACTTGTTCCACAGCTCCTGCTGCTCGTTGCCGGTGGCCTCGCGAGCCTGCTGCATGAGGGTCTGCAGCTCGTCGAACTTGCCGTCGCCGGCCTTCTTCCAGCAGCTGCGGCCCTGGGTCCACACGTTGTCGCCGTACCACCAGGACATCAGCAGGTCGGGGTCGTTGCCGAAGCAGGTCGGGTCGCCCGGGGTCAGCATGACGTCGTAGGGCAGCACGTCGGCCGACTCGGCCAGAGACGCCCAGTCGATCTTCGTCTCGTTGATGGTGCAGTTCACGCCGATGGCATCGAGGTCGTTCTTGATGCCGGCGGCCAGGTTCTTCACCCAGTTGTTGTTCGTCATCAGCTCGAAGCTCAGGTCGGTGACGCCGGCCTCGGAAAGCAGGCTCTTGGCCTTCTCGGGGTCGTAGGTGTACACCGTGGAAGCCTTGTGGTAGTTCTCGTGGCTCTCGGGCAGGAAGCTCGTCACCTTCGCGGCATGGCCGGCCATGGCGTTGGAGATCAGCTTGTCCACGTCCACGGCATAGTAGAACGCCTGGCGGACGCGCTTATCGTCGAACGGCTTCTTGAGCGTGTTGAACATGAAGAACGGCTGGTTGAAGCCCTGGATGTAGTCGACGGACGCGCCGGCGGCCATGAGCTGTTCGGCGTTGGCGTCGGGCACGTTCTCCATAACCTGGACCGTGGCCTCCTGCAGCGCGGTGGTGCGGGAGGTGTCGTCGAGCAGGATGTCCCAGTGCATCTTGTCGGCCGTAGCGGCGTACTTGCCGTTGTAGTTCGTGTTCGGCACGAACTCGATGGAGCCGCCGTCGTCGCCGTTGATGGTGTCGTACACCCACGGGCCGGAACCGATCGGCTTCGTCTTCAGATCATCCTCGGTCAGCGAGGCGGGGAACACCTTGACCACGCTCAGACGGCCCTTCAGCAGGCTGTCGAAGGGGTACTTCAGCGTGAAGGAGACGGTCTTGTCGTCCTTCGCAGACACCGTGTCGATGAATTCGAGGAAGGCGCCGTAGGTGGCGTCGGCCATGTTCTTCTCGAACGCGTTCACCACGTCGGCGGTGGTGACGTCCGTGCCGTCGGAGAACTTGGCACCGTCGCGCAGGGCAACCTCGTACTCGGTGTCGGAGACCTTCGTGGGCTCGCCGGCGGCAAGCGCGTTATAGGTCTTGTAGGTGTGCAGATCGAGGTCGTACAGGCCCTCGAACACATGCCACGTGGCGGCCAGCATCAGCGCGGAGCTGTTGCCGATCGGGTTGACGTTCGTGCTCGTGTAGGCCATGGCGCCGGTCAGCGTGCCGCCCTGGGCCGCTGCGCCGGCGTCGGTGCCGGCATCGGTCGACGGGGTGTCCGTCGTTTCGCCGCCGCCACCGCAGCCGGCGTCGCGCCGCCCGCCGGGACGGCGCTGCCCGCCAAGAACGTGCGGCGAGACAAAGTTGCTTTCAAAGGCTGTTCCATTGGTTTCCCTCCATTTCGGTATCGGGGCAGGAGGCCCCGAACGTACGTGCGTGCTTGCGCACGCGCACAACAGCAGTGCCCATTATCCGGGAAAACCCCCAGAAAATAAAGAACTTGTAAGATCAATGTTCTTATATTTGTTCAAATACGAGAATAATTCACCAGGGGAAATACGTGGTATCATGCGCCGCATGATACGAAAGAGCGATAAAAGTAACAGTTGGCTAACGGCGTTCCTCAGCCGCGAAAATCGACCGTTTCCCGCACTGGTTGTCCGTCTCTCGCGTCCAGCGTTGCCCGCGCCCGCCAAGTTGCTGGCGCCGCCCGCTTCGAACGAGGCCGTGCGCAAGTCCATGAAGGGTAACAAGCGCAGCAACACGAAGCCCGAGCTTCTGGTGCGCGAGCGCCTGCGCGCGGCTGGCCTGACGGGGTATCGGCTGCAGTGGAAGGTGCCGGGGCACCCGGACGTAGCGTGGCCGGGCAAGAAGGTGGCGCTGTTCGTCAACGGGTGCTTCTGGCACAGGTGCCCGCACTGCAAGCCCAGCATGCCGAAGAGCAACGTGGAGTACTGGGTGGTGAAGTTCGAGCGTAACGTCGAGCGCGACGAGCGCAGCCGCGCCGCGTTGGAGGAGCTAGGCTGGACCGTCCACGTGATCTGGGAATGCCAGCTCAAGAAGAAGACGATCGACGACACGTTCGCCGCGCTGCTCCCCGCTCTCGCCGAGGAGCTAGGAAAAGAACTCAAGGGCATCTAGCGAGAAGGCTGGCGCACGGTGGTCTGGCGCTCGAACGGTCCTGCTCGCGCAAACAGCTCGCTGGGCCGTTCGGCTCGTGCGGAACCGCGCCCAGACCGCCGCGCGCAAACCTTCCGCCGCCTACCGACGGGGGCGACCGCGGCGTGCCGCCCATCGTATTCGTCGCACCGCAACGCGATTTCGGGCTGGTATCATGAATGCCGTGTATTCTGTCAGGCGAAGCAAGCTGAGCAAGAGCAGAAGGTCGGGGCCCCGATGCGCCTTTGTCGGGTGAGCATCCCCTTCGAAGGAGAGGAATATGACGAGAGAATTCAAATCTATGGACGGCAACAACGCCGCCGCGTACGTCTCCTATGCGTTTACCGAGGTGGCGGGCATTTACCCGATCACTCCGTCGAGCCCCATGGCCGACCTGGTGGACCAGTGGTCCGCTGCCGGCAAGAAGAACATCTTCGGCACCACAGTGAAGGTGTGCGAGATGCAGTCCGAGGGCGGCGCCGCCGGCGCGGTGCACGGCTCGCTGGCCGCAGGCGCGCTGACCACCACCTACACGGCTTCCCAGGGTCTGCTCCTCATGATCCCCAACATGTACAAGATGGCCGCCGAGCAGCTGCCGTGCGTGTTCCACGTCAGCGCGCGCACGCTGGCCACCCAGGCGCTTTCCATCTTCGGCGACCATTCCGACGTCATGGCGTGCCGCCAGACGGGCTTCGCCATGCTGGCCGAGACGAACGTGCAGGAGGTCATGGACCTGTCGGCCGTGGCGCACCTGTCCGCCATCAAGGGCCGCATTCCTTTCATCAACTTCTTCGACGGCTTCCGCACCTCCCACGAAGTGCAGAAGATCGCCGTGTGGGACTACGAGGATCTCGCCGACATGTGCGACATGGAGGCTGTGAGCGAATTCCGCGAGCATGCGCTGAACCCCGAGCGTCCGGCCATGCGCGGCAGCCATGAGAACGGCGACATCTTCTTCCAGCATCGCGAGGCGTGCAACGGCGTGTACGATGCGCTGCCCGCCATCGTCGAGGACTACATGCACCAGGTGAACGCCAAGCTGGGTACGAACTACGAGCTGTTCAACTACTATGGCGCGCCCGACGCCGACCGCGTGATCGTGGCCATGGGCTCGTTCTGCGACGTGGTCGAGGAGGTCGTGGACTATCTGAACGCCCAGGGCCAGAAGGTGGGCCTCGTGAAGGTGCGCCTGTATCGCCCGTTCGTGAGCGAGAAGTTCATGGCCGCGCTGCCCGCGACGGTGCAGAAGATCGCGGTCATGGACCGCACGAAGGAGCCGGGCGCGCTCGGCGAGCCCTTGTACATGGACGTCATCAACGCGCTCGCGCACGAAGGCCGCGCCGATCTCACGGTGGTAGGCGGCCGCTACGGCCTGGCGTCGAAGGACACCCCGCCGTCTTCGGTGTTCGCCATCTACCAGGAGCTGGAGAAGGACGCGCCGGCGCGCGAGTTCACCGTGGGCATCGTCGACGACGTGACGAACCTGTCGCTTCCCGAGGATCCGAACAGCCCGAACACCGCGGCCGAGGGCACCATCGAGTGCAAGTTCTGGGGCCTCGGTGGCGACGGCACGGTGGGCGCGAACAAGAACTCCATCAAGATCATCGGCGACCACACCGACAAGTACGTGCAGGCATACTTCCAGTACGACTCGAAGAAGACCGGCGGCGTGACCATCAGCCACCTGCGCTTCGGCGACTCGCCTATCCGCAGCACCTACTATGTGAACAAGGCCGACTTCGTGGCTTGCCACAACCCCTCCTACGTCACCAAGGGCTTCCGCATGGTGAACGACGTGAAGCCGGGCGGTGCGTTCATGATCAACTGCCAGTGGACGCCCGAGGAGCTTGAGCACCACCTGAACGCCGAGGCGAAGCGCTACATCGCCAACAACGACATCAAGCTGTACACCATCAACGCCATCGACCTCGCCGCCGAGATCGGCATGGGCAAGCGTACGAACACCATCCTGCAGTCGGCGTTCTTCACGCTGGCCAACGTAATCCCGCAGGACGAGG
>OCAV01001993.1_pt1 | contig 11839 bp, 10 predicted proteins | sample 1538331 | NCBI WGS metagenome assembly OCAV01 (sample SAMEA2580297, study PRJEB22360) | human gut metagenome | biome: human gut; feature: human-associated habitat; material: faeces | place: Denmark | collected 2008/2010
CTTACCCAGATGAATCATCTTCGTACCCGTATCGGCCTGTTGGTAATTATTGGTTACGGCAACCGAGTAAAACTCACCTACCGAGTTATCACCCGCCAAGATACAGCTCGGATATTTCCAAGTGATCGCCGAACCGGTCTCTACTTGCGTCCAAGAGATCTTGCTACCCTCACCTTTGCACAAACCTCGTTTCGTCACGAAGTTATAGATACCGCCTTTACCTTCCTTATCACCCGGATACCAGTTCTGTACGGTAGAATACTTCACCTCGGCACGCTCGTTCGCCACGATCTCCACGATAGCGGCATGCAATTGGTTCTCGTCACGCATCGGCGCCGTACATCCTTCCAGATAACTTACATACGCCTCATCGTCTGCGACAATCAAGGTACGCTCGAACTGTCCGGTATTAGCGGCATTGATACGGAAATACGTACTCAACTCCATCGGGCAACGTACGCCCTTCGGTATATAAACAAACGAACCATCCGAGAACACGGCCGAATTCAAGGCGGCAAAGAAATTATCACGATAACCAACCACGCTGCCCAAATACTTCTGCACCAAGTCCGGATGATGTTGTACAGCCTCGCTGAACGAACAGAAAATAATCCCCTTCTCCGCGAGATTCTCCTTGAAAGTAGTCTTCACGGAAACACTATCCATCACGGCGTCTACCGCCATTCCGCTTAAATGCTTCTGTTCTTCCAAAGGAATACCCAGTTTATCGAATGTTTTCAACAACTCAGGATCTACCTCATCCAAGCTCTTTGGTCCCTCTTTTTTCTTAGGGGCGGCATAATAGATAATGTCCTGATAATCGATCGGCGGGATATTCAAGTGAGGCCATGTAGGCATCTCCAACGTCTGCCAATGGCGAAAAGCCTTCAAACGGAACTCGAGTAACCATTCCGGCTCGTTCTTCTTGGCAGAGATAATACGGACCGTCTCCTCGTCTAATCCACGATGGATCACCTCCGTATCAATATCGGTAACGAAGCCATATTTATAATCTCCGCTCGTTACCTCATTAATGATATGATTTGAATCCTGCATAATTATAAATTAACCATTGATAAAAGCCCTTCATTCTCCTAATGAAAACAAATTATGTGGGAAAATTGTTGGTACTATTTGCTTCACGCTATAATAAAAACGAGATTCTATCTTCGATTGGCGATGAATCAAGACCGATCCGCGATCCACGAACTCCAGCGCATTCAACAGCAAACTGGTAAAGACCAAAACGACCAGCAACCCGAAAAAACCCCCAAACAAATGGTTGATAACGCTCAACGGTGTCGCCCCTACCACCTTGGTAACCAGTTCACCCGCTAGGATAAATACCCCCATAATCAAGATAAAACCCGCTATATAACTCAAGATCGTAACCCCTTCTTCCGGAAACGCAGAAAAAGATCGCGATCACTAGGGCTATAAGCGAAACAACCTGTTTGATGATTCCATCAAACAGGCCTTTCACAAATCCTATCCCTGCCAGACATAGCAATGTAATGTCCAACCAGTTCATCGTTATAACGTCTTCTTTATTTCTGTCTCTTCGTAAGCCTCGATCATATCGCCCACTTGGATATCGTTGAAGTTCGTAATATTCAAACCGCAATCCAAGCCAGCCACGACCTCTTTCGCATCGTCCTTGAAACGTTTCAAAGAACCTAGCTCACCGGCATAGATAACGATACCGTCACGTATCAAACGGATCTTGTTCGTACGTTTGATCTTGCCTTCCTTAACCATACATCCGGCAACCGTACCGACCTTGGTGATCTTGAATACCTGCTGAACTTCCACATAAGCGGTAATCTCCTCCTTGATCTCCGGAGAAAGCATGCCTTCCATAGCGCTCTTCACCTCCTCGATCGCATCGTAGATGATAGAATACAAACGGATCTCCACACCTTCCTTCTCGGCGTTTCTACGTGCTTGCAAAGACGGACGAACTTGGAATCCGATAATGATAGCGTTCGAAGCCGCTGCCAAAACCACATCCGACTCGGAAATCTGGCCAACCGCCTTGTGAATTACGTTTACCTGAATCTCCTCGGTAGACAAACGGATCAAGGAGTCGGACAAAGCCTCTACGGAACCATCCACATCACCCTTCACGATCACGTTCAACTCTTGGAAGTTACCCACGGCGATACGACGTCCGATATCATCCAAAGTAAGCATCTTCTGCGTACGAAGACCTAACTCACGCTGCAATTGCTCACGACGGTTAGCTATCTCACGCGCCTCTTGCTCAGTCTCCAATACATTAAATGTATCACCGGCCTGAGGAGCACCATTCAAACCGAGGATCAATACCGGCTCGGAAGGACCGGCCTTCTCCACCCGTTGATTACGCTCGTTGAACATCGCCTTGATACGTCCTTGATGAGTTCCCGCCAAAACGATATCTCCCATCTTCAACGTACCGTTCTCCACCAATATGGTAGATACATAGCCACGTCCCTTGTCCAAAGAAGACTCGATGATAGAACCAACCGCACGTTTTTTCGGATTCGCTTTCAAATCCAACAGGTCGGCCTCCAACAAGACCTTCTCCAACAACTCCTCGACACCGATACCTTTCTTAGCGGAGATCTCCTGACTCTGGTACTTACCCCCCCAGTCTTCCACCAAGTAATTCATATTCGCCAACTCCTCCTTGATCTTCTCAGGATTAGCATGTGGCTTATCGATTTTATTAATAGCGAAAACAATAGGAACACCGGCAGCCGAAGCGTGATTAATCGCCTCGATCGCCTCATGACCCGGAGTATCCAAGAACGTGATACGGCGGCCATTCTGCAACTTCACGTTGTAGGCTCCGATATGCTGCGTGATACCACCGGCCTCACCGGCGATTACGTTCGCGCTACGGATATTATCCAATAAAGAAGTCTTACCATGGTCAACGTGTCCCATCACCGTTACGATAGGCGGACGGGCTACCCAATCCTCCTCGTTATCATCTTCCTCATCAGCGTTGATCGCCTCGACAACATCCGCGCTTACATATTCAGTCTTATAACCGAACTCCTCAGCCACAATATTGATCGTCTCCGCATCCAGGCGCTGATTGATCGAAACCATAAGGCCGATGCTCATGCAAGTACCAATAACCTCCGTTACAGATACGTCCATCATGTTCGCCAAGTCGTTGGCCGTAACGAACTCGGTCAGCTTCAATACCTTGCTTTCCAGTTCTTCCTGTTCCATCAACTCGTGCTCACGTTTCACAGCGGCGTCACGTTTATCACGACGGTATTTAGCCCCCTTATTATTCTTATTATTCTTGTTGGTCAAGCGAGCCAAAGTCTCCTTGATCTGCTTTTGAACATCCTCTTCACTAACTTCCGCTTTCACCGGCTTCTTCAAGCGAGGCTTACGGTCGTTATTCGGACGATCGTCACGATTCGGGCGCGGATAATTCGTACCCGGCGTATTATTCACGTCTACCCGATCTTTCTTGATACGTTTACGCTTCTTCTTAGCGTCACCTTCCTCACCCGGTTTAGCAGGAGCGTTCGGTTTAATCAAAGTCGGCGAATTCGGACTCTTATGAGGAGCGCCCGGACCGTTGCTATTATTACCCGGCCGATTGTTATTAAACTTTTGCTTCTCATCACGCTCTTTCCGCTTCTCCTCCTTCGTTTTCTTTTTCGGACGAGTCGATTGGTTAAGCGCATCCAAGTCAATCTTACCGGTTACCTTGATCTTTGACTCCAATTTAACCGAGTTCAAACGGAAAAGATTATCATCCTTTTCCTCGGTCTTCTCTACTTCCTGTTCCGGTTTCACACTTTCCACCTTAGGTTCCGCAACAACCGGTTGCTTCTCTACGGTTTTTTCTTTTTCCACTTCCACTACTATAACTTTTTCTTCTTTTTTCTCCGTGGGAGCCTGCGCAGGCTGCGCGGGTTTAACAGGAGCTTGAGCAGCGGGAGCGGCAGGCGCTTCCTTCACTTTCGGCTCTTCCTTTACCTTAGGCTCTTCTTTCACCTTAGGCTCCTCTTTAGCCTTCGGCTCTTCCTGCTGTTTTTTATGTTGTCCACCATCCAAATCAATATGACCCTTCATTACGATCTTAGGTCTGAATTCTTCCGGTATCACTGTCTTTATTTCCGCGGTCTTCTCTTCTTTCACAGAAGGAAGAGAACCCATTCCGGTGCAGGAACTCAACCACCGTGTTGATTCCCACGTTCAATTTTCTCTGTACTTGAATTAATTTTATAGGCATATCTAACTTTGTCGTAATACTTATTCGTTACCTTCATCTTCAAATTCCGCAGATAAGATAGCTAAAAGATCGTCCACGGTCTGTTCTTCCAGATCGGCACGTTCAATAATCTCATTGCGGTCCATAGCAAGGACACTCTTCGCCGTATAGCATCCTATATTCTTCAGTGCGTCGATCACCCAGCTGTCGATCTCGTCGGAGAACTCATCCAAGTAGATATCCTCCTCGTCCGCTCCTTCGATATCACGGAATACGTCAATCGTATACTCAGTCAACATACAAGCCAACTTAATATTCAGACCGCCCTTACCGATCGCTAAAGAAACCTCCTCCGGACGTAGATAAACCTCAGCTTTCTTTTCCTCCTCATTCACACGGATAGAAGAGATCTTAGCCGGGCTTAAGGCACGCTGGATAAACAAAGAGAGATTTGAGGTGTAATTAATCACATCAATGTTCTCGTTTCTCAACTCGCGAACGATTCCGTGGATACGAGAGCCTTTCATACCTACGCAAGCGCCTACCGGATCAATACGGTCATCGTATGACTCGACAGCCACCTTGGCACGCTCTCCCGGGATGCGGGCGATCGCCTTGATCGTAATCAAGCCGTCATTAATCTCCGGAACCTCCAACTCAAACAACCGTTGCAAGAAGACCTTATCCGTACGGGAAAGAAGGATCTTCGGGTTGTTATTATAGTTATCCACACGTTGAACGATCGCACGTACGGTCTCTCCCTTACGATAGAAATCGGTCGGGATTTGCTCGGATTTCGGCAGTAGCAACTCATTACCATCGTCATCCAGCAACAGGATTTCTTTCTTCCACACCTGATAAACCTCAGCGGCGATGATGTGGCCGATTTTATCCTTATACTTAGCGTACAAGCTGTCTTTCTGCAATTCAAGTATCTTTGAAGCCAAAGTTTGGCGCAAGTTTAAGATCGCACGGCGTCCGAAGTCTGCGAAATGCACCTCGTCGGTCACTTCCTCGCCCACCTCACAGTCGGCATCGATTTTACGGGCCTCCGTCAACGTAAGCTGCAAGTTCTCATCCTCCAATTCATCATCAGCCACAACCGTACGGTTTCTCCATATCTCGAAATCACCTTTCTCAGGGTTGATAATCACGTCATAGTTCTCATCCGTGCCAAACATCTTGGCGATCACGTTACGGAACGAATCTTCCAAAACGCTAATCATCGTATCTTTATCGATATTCTTCAACTCCTTGAACTCCGCAAGGGTGTCAATCATACTGATTGTTTCCTCTTTCTTGGCCATAATCTTACTTGAATCTTATTAAGTATTTTGTATATTTTATTTCATCAAATGTATACGACTCATCCTCCACCACAGTCACCTTCCGCTTAGCGCCTTCCGGTTTCACCTTCTTCTCGACAGAGACAACCACACCGTTCTCGTCGGCAGATTTCAACACACCGGTCAGCTTCGAGCCGTTTTTCAACAGCATCTCCACCTCGTTTCCGATGTTCTTGACGTATTGGCGAAGTACCTTGAAAGGAGAAGTAATGCCGGCGGAGCCAACCTCCAGCTCATAATCCTCGACGTCACGATCCAGATGCTCCTCCAAATACCGGCTCAACTCGGCGCAATCATCAATGCTTACCGCTTCATCGTTATCAATTTCAACGACTATCAGGTTTCCCGGTTTAATCACCACGTCTACTAAATAATTGCTTGAAGAGGCTAGTTTTTCCTCTATTAATTGGCTTACCACTTTCTTTTCTATCATACACATATCTGTTAAGAACAAAAGAAGGGGACTACCCGCCCCCTCCTCAACTTCACTTAATCGCCCGCAAATATACAAAAAATCAATGAGTTCTCAAAATATCCTCATCTTTTTACAGAAAAAATTAATACGACACAAACCGGATTACTATCCATAGTAATCAGAATTAATATCTATAGAAATCCGATTTACTATTGACAGTAATATTTATTAACACTTTTATGCCTATCTTTGCTGCCGAATACGAAGGGGTGCTCGCAAAATCCTTCACGAAAGGAGCGGGCTGAGATCATACCCATAGAACCTGTACAGGTAATGCTGTCGTAGGGATTCATGCTTCTCCGATCCTTTCTATTCATCTATTTAGTTTTAAAGCAAAAAGATGAAAAGATGAAAAATGTATTGGTTATCTTGGCCGGCTCCTTACTGGCTAAAAAACCGTCAAGGCACAAATGCCCAGTCCGGTCGACTCCTTGAAAATCTCAAAAGACGTATCTTTGGATGAAGTAGTTATTACCGCTACCAAAGTCGGGAAAGAAACCCCGGTAGCTTATAGCGACATCTCCAAACAAGAGCTAAGCAGCCGGAACAACGGGCAAGGTATCCCATTCCTTATCTCCCAATCCCCGTCTGTTATCATGACCTCGGATGCCGGAACAGGTATAGGTTACTCCGGTTTTCGTATCCGGGGTACAGACGCGAACCGTATCAATATCACGATCAATGGCGTACCGGTTAATGACTCCGAGTCTCATACCGTATTCTGGGCTAATATGGCCGATATAGCCTCCTCGGTAGAATCGATCCAGATCCAACGAGGTGCCGGAACCTCTACGAACGGAGCCGCGGCTTTTGGCGCTACGGTCGCCATGCAGACCGAGAAACCGTCCTTAAAGCCTTACGGCGAATATTCCGTATCAGCAGGTTCTTTCGGTACGCTGAAGCATACGGTAAAAGGCGGTACCGGATTACTTTACGATCATTTCGCTTTCGACGTCCGCTACTCCAATATCCGTAGCGACGGCTTTATCGATCGTGCCTCCGCCCGTATGAGCTCTTACTATGCCTCCGCCGCTTTCTATGCCGATAATACATTGATTAAATTCCAAGCCTTCGGGAACAGCGAGAAGACCTATCAAGCATGGAACGGTGTTCCGTCTTATTTACTTGACACAGATCGTAGCTATAATCCATGCGGAGAATATGAGGAAGATGGAGTGAAGAAGTTTTATAACAATCAGACGGATAATTATTGGCAACACAACTACCATTTAATGGCCAGCCAGCGTATCGGAGATTTCTGGAATATGAACCTGACCCTTCATTACACCGATGGTAACGGATATTACGAGGATTATAAATCGAAAGCCAAATTCAGCAGTTATAAACTACCGGAATATATCGATCCGGAGGGTAATACCGTAAAAAAGACGGACCTTGTGCGCCGTAAATGGCTCGACAATTATTTCTATGGAGCCGTTTATAGCGCGAACTATCAACATGACAATACCCGCCTTACGCTGGGAACCGCCGTCAACAACTACGTAGGCGACCATTTTGGCCGGGTAATGTGGACCAAAAGCGCAAACGTCTTGCCACAACCGGATTACGAATATTACCGCAATACCGGTAAGAAATTAGACTACAACGCATACGCAAAATTGACCCAACGTCTTTCCCCTCTTTTCACCGGCTATCTGGACTTACAATACCGTGGGATCCATTACACCATTAAGGGAAACGATGACAAAGCCGAGGAAGAGCTGGACATTCATAAGAACTGGAACTTCTTCAACCCGAAAGCCGGTATAAACTTCCATAACAACGGCCATAACGCATTCGTCTCTTTCTCCGTCGCAAACCGGGAACCGAACCGTGACAATTTCACGGAGGCAGGCCCCGAAGAACGTCCTACCCACGAGACCTTATATGATTACGAGGCCGGTTATAGTTTTGGTAACAACCGTTTCCGGGTTGGAGCCAATCTCTATTTCATGGATTACAACAACCAATTAATCCTGACCGGCAAGATCAGCGAGATCGGTGAGGCCCTCACTTCCAATATAAAGGATAGCTACCGAATGGGCATCGAGCTTACCGGAGGTGTACAAATCACCTCTTGGCTGAATTGGAACGCGAACGTAACCCTCAGCCAAAATAAAATCAAGCATTTCGTGGAATACGTGGATAACTGGGATACCGGAGTACAAGAGATCAACGATCTAGGTACAACGAATATCGCTTTCTCCCCAGACCTAATCGCAAACAGCATGTTCGATTTCGCTTACAAAGGATTTATCGCTAGTTTCAACTCGCAAGTAGTAGGCCGCCAATACATAGACAATTCAAGCAGCAAGGATCGTTCCATCGATCCCTACTTTATCAATAGCCTACGTATCGGTTACGCCTTCCAGCCTAAGTTCATGAAAGAAATAACCCTAGACGTGACTATCAACAACCTCTTCAACGAGAAGTACGAGACCAACGCATGGGTATACTCTTATATCGAAAACGACACACGTAAAAAGGATGACGGTTATTTCACCCAAGCCGGCACGAACGCCATGGCCAGGATCACCTTCAAATTCTAACTTAATTTTCAATTACTAAAATGGTTTGGCTAGAATACTTCGGAGTAATAACCGGTCTACTCTATCTCTTTCTAGAGATTAAACAACATAAGGCCATGTGGGTGGTGGGATTCCTCACCTCCCTCGTGTATGTATTTGTCTTCCTGTCCGCTAAGATCTATGCGGACATGGGATTGCAAACCTATTACGTAGGAATCAGCATATACGGTTTCTATCAATGGACCCGGAAGAAACATGAGACACACACGGAAAACGACAGTCTTCCCTCCGACCGTATCCTATACACCCATCTGAGCCTTCCGCTTTTCGTGGGGATTATCGGAACATTGGCCGTTGTATTCGCCATCTTATGGTATCTCCTTCATCAATTCACGGACTCTCCCATCCCCGTAGGCGATGCGTTCACCACGTCGGTAGGCATTGTCGCTACTTGGATGCTGGCAAGGCGAATTATCGAGCATTGGATTTTTTGGGTAATCGTAAACCTCGTTTCCGTATATCTTTATTACCTTCGGGGCTTGTATCCGACGATGCTACTCTATTTTTGCTTGAATTTTGAATTATGGGAGATAATATGGAAAGTCTGGAAGGAGGATGTGTGATCGTAGCGAATGGGAGATTTCCTTCCGCTGAGTTACCCTTGAGATTATTAAAGGAAGCGAAAACGATTATCGCTTGTGATGGAGCCGTAAAGACACTTTATGAAAAGGGTATTCATCCGGACGCTATCGTAGGAGACTTGGACAGCATACCCGCCGGCCTGCGCGAACGCTACGCAGACCGAATCCATCATGTAGAGGACCAAGAGATCAACGACCTCACCAAATCCGTCCGTTTCGCCCATACCCAAGGCTATCGAGAAGTTCTTATATTAGGTGCTACCGGATTGCGTGAGGATCATACATTGGGAAATATATCCCTTCTTATGGACTATGCCCACTTATTCAAGCGGGTGGAGATGTTATCCGACTATGGCCTTTTCACTCCTATCTTAGAAACAACAACCTTCGCTTCTTATCCGGGACAACAAATCTCCATTTTCGTTCTTTATCCCGAAGGGGAGATTAGTACGGAAGGACTCCGTTGGCCCATTCGCCGACGAAAGCTCACCTCATGGTGGCAAGGAACTCTCAACGAGGCTTTGGGAGACCAATTCACTGTCACTCTCTCCCCGGATTGCCGGGTAATCATTTACAGGGAGGCATCCCATACAAAAGAATAGTCCTGAAAAGTATCACTACTTTCCAGGACCCTTACACCCCTCAACTTTACATGCTTAAATAAGAAGCGTTCGCTTCCTTATCAAGCAGATAATTTTTTTAACTCATTCTCTTTCCATTCGGAAAAACCTTCTACCCTATCCCTTATCTGGAACTGTAGCTTATCGTCGGCAACCAACTTCAGCACAGCCGTGGGAGAAAGCGGCAAATACATATCATTCACGGCGAAAAAAGCTTTCAGTAAGACCACATCATAGTCGCTGCGGATCACTTCTTTCTTTAATACAACCGGTACCTCCATCTGAGTCAGATAGTAGGCTGAACGTTCGTATGCGCACCAAGCATCTCCTTCCAGATACAGATAGACATTGTTTGGATTATCTACCTCATGAGGCAGAACCAACTCTACTACATCTGATGCTTGTTCCATATAAAAGAAATTATTATTAATATTTGTCTTCATGACATTTACAAATTAAGTGCCTTCTGCCCTATACCTAGGGAGGAATAGCTATCATTTTACAGCGTTGAAACTATCAAATACCGCATTATCCTCTATTTTCTTGCGTAATTCCTCTAAATTTATAGCTGCGGCCTTTACGCCCATATCCTGAGCCTGCTTCAATAGAGATTCCGCTTCTGCCAAATCACCGGTCAACATACTTAACACTCCTTTTGCGTGAACCGCCTCTGGGGCGTTCCCCGCTTTCGCCAAATAGTTCTTAGCGGAAGCATAATCACCCTTGCCCATAGCGATATTCGCAGCGTTAAGATTCGCTACCGGATCATTCGGGAACATACGGACAGCGATATCAAATACATTATTATATTCGTCACTACCGATCTCATAGCTGTTAGCCACCGCGAACATCTCCCCTAAACTTAGCTGTTGCGGACGAGTCTTGATGATCTCACGCCCCTCATCCACCGTAAACTCACGCACCGTATAATCAATCTTATATTCCGAACGACGTAACGAAGGGAAAATATCTTTCAACACATAACGGAAAGCGGCGCCACCACCCAAGGCACGTAACTTAGCCTCCTTGCGATCCGGATCATCCGAGCTATCGATAATCGCCAATACCTCGCTACGATTCGGCACATTCGGATCGGCCTCTACCTTTTCCTTAAAACCGACCCAATCTTCCGGTTCCGAGCTCATCGTGAAAAAATCAGCCTTGAAGTCATTCTTCTGGCGGATATAGTCACGTAACGCTTTGACACGATTATCCGCCAATTTCTTATTACTAGCGTAAGAGCCTTCCGGTGAGGCATATCCTTTCAGTACGATACCTGTCGGTTTCACGTTCTTATCCTCTGTAACGGTACGGATCGTATTATTGATCTTCGCCAACTCCACCGCATTATTACGGAAATCAGGAAGAATCTGATATTTACCCACTTGGAAGTCCAAGAAAGCCGTACCAACTTCCGCACGATGCTTCTCCGTCTCTGCCATCGGCGTGATATAAGAGAATGTAGGCTGAACCTCATAGCGCTTATCCGGACGACGACGAATCTTGTCCGCGATCAATAACGGACTACCGGCCTCTTCCTTACCGCAACCGCATAGATTCGGGTCTAATACGACACGTGCGTCTTTCATCCAATCCTCAAAAGGCACGGCGGTTTTATAACTTACCACTTGATCTTCCTTCCCGGCTTTCAAGATAGTATAATGAGGTACGTCGTTCAAATTATCCAAGGCGACCTCACGATTATATACTTTCTGGCGGATACGTCCGTTCACCAAAATAGAAGGAAGCCCCTCTTTTTGCGAAGCCGATTCCAAGACGGGGGTCAGTTCCAAATAGCTACGGGATTTCACCGCATCGCTACTTACCGTCACCACGGCATCGATATATACCGAGTCACCCTTCTGTACCACGTCGTTACAAATCACTTTAACCCCATCCGAGGCAGTCTGTCCCATGATTGCCGGAGACACGACGGCCATCATAGCCGCCATCATATATGCATTTATCTTCTTGTTCATCGCTTGGGTCATTTAATAAAGTAAA
>OCAV01002006.1_pt1 | contig 11779 bp, 7 predicted proteins | sample 1538331 | NCBI WGS metagenome assembly OCAV01 (sample SAMEA2580297, study PRJEB22360) | human gut metagenome | biome: human gut; feature: human-associated habitat; material: faeces | place: Denmark | collected 2008/2010
AAGCCTGGAAGCCCCCCGGCCCGCCGGCTGCCATTCGCCGCCGCTGCTGCGCAGGCCGAATTGCACGGTGGTGCCGGGCGTGAACGAAACCACGCGCAGCGTGACCGTATTGGCCCACAGGTCGTAGTCGTCCGCCGTTACGGGAACCAGTCCCTCCAGGCGGTAGGTCGTAGCGACCTCCGAGGAACCGCCGTTGGCGTCCTCGATGCGGAGCGTCACTTTCTGGTCGCCGGCCTGGCACGAAGCGAAGAACGCATCGGAGAGCGTCAGCCGGACGTTGTATTTGTCGACCGGTTCGAGGAAGATGCCCTCGGTCGTGCCGTTGAGCGCGTCGTAGCTCTTGTCGCCTACCGAAACCGTAAACCGGGTCAGTTCCGAGAAGGCCATGATCCGGTATTTCTTCTCTCCGGATCGGTACTTCTGGATTTCGGTGATGTCGAACCCTTCGCTGATGACGGCCGGATCGGGGCTGAAGATAATTTCGTCGTCCTTGTCGTCGGTATCGGGGTCGACGCTGATCAGCACACAGTCGATATAACCGGGCAGATCGGGCGAATATTTGAACGTGAGGGTATACTTGCCGCCGGCTTTGACATTGGGGATGTAATCTTCCATTTCCACGTTCTTACCCTCGACATGCGTTCCGCGGAAGAGCCAGGCCAGCGACGTCATGTCTGCGGGCAGGGTGTAGTAACCCGTCCCCTCGGCCGTGAACCTGAGCGCCGGGACGCTGCCCGCTTCGGCGGCTTCCTCGTCGACCTTTTCCCCGCCGGCAATCCATACGGAATAGCCGGGGGCGAGGTTCTCGGCGATCGTATCGTCGAATTTCACCTCTACGACGGTGTTCACGATCTGGCAGACGACCGCAACGTTTGTGGTTTCGCCGGGTTTGACGGTGAACGTCTCCTCGCCCTTGTATAACCGTTTCGTGAAATCGGCGGGGGCTTCCTCTCCGGCTTCGACCGCTACGCGATAAGTGCCGGCCAACAGTTCCAGCCGTTCGGGACAGGCCTCTTTCGAGGTGTATTTGCGCAGCAGGCCGCCCTCGTCGTTGTAGATGTAGACGGTCTGGTGCTGCAACGGGTCGTATTCGCCGGTGTCGGCTGTCTGCCGGGTCGAGACCGTCATCGCCATGACGCCCGTGCGATTGTCGCTGCCCGCGGCGGAGTCGTCTTTCGAGCAGGCCGCGCCGAGGAGCACCGCGAGCAGTACGGCAAAATATGAGATATATCGTTTCATTATCGGTCGGCTTTAGTGGACGATGAGTTTGACAGTCTTGTGTGTCAGTACATTATCGTTGTCCGTCACGTCGAGGACGAAATTATGCTCGCCCGGGATTTCCAGCAGTATCTCGACGAATTTGGTGATCGAGAAGGTCACCGACGTCCGGTTCTTTACCTGCTCGTTGATCGGGAACCCGAATTCGCCGTGCAGGACTTCGACCAGTTCGTCGGGGATGTCGCAGATGTCGAATTTCTCCGGCAGGTTGATCACCGGCAGCAGCGGCCTGAGCGTTTCGGAGTCGATCGTCACGAAGAACGACTTGATGCCTTTGTCGGCCTCGATGTCGATGTCGATCACCATGTCCTTCTGCACTTCGTATTGCTGGTCGATGTCGTAGCCGCGCCACGTGATCCGGGGGCCCGTCTGCCCCGAGCTTTTATCGACTACGAGCGTCAGTACGGCTTCGGACGAGACGCCTTTTGCATCGGTCATCGTGAAGGCGAAGGTGTGCGTACCGTCGAATTCATAGAGCGCCCTGATCTGCCCTGCGATGTTGAAACTCTTGGCCGTCTGTCCTTTGAGCTCGCTGCCTACGGGGTAGCCGAAGCCCTTGAGGATAATCCCTGCCGCCGAAGATGCGTCGAGGGCGCAGAGGTCGAATGTTTGGGGCAACTGGATGGCGGACATCGACGCCAGGAACTGGCTGTTGGTGGAGCCGACGGTCACTTGCAGCGATTCGATGCCGTTGGGCGAGGAGAGGTCGAATGCGAACGGTTCGATGCAGTTCCCTTCCGCGTCGAACATGGCGTCGGTCAGCGTGAAGGGCTGCGTCATGTCGTGCCCGGGCCAGGTGAGCGCCGGGGCGTTGGGGTCTTCGAGGAGCTCTTCCCCGAGGTTTTCCGTACCGTCGACGACGAACTTGTTGTCCTGGAGGATGCTGTTGTCGACTTTGACCGAGAAGAGGATGTTGCCCTTGTCGGCGTAGCCGATTACGACCGAAACCTTGCGCCACTGCCCGGCCTTGACCCCGGTGATCTGCTTGCTGAATTTAGCGGGGACACCGGTGTCGGCGAAGGTGCCGTCGAATGCGAAGTTCAGGGTGTTTTCCAGGGCCAGCGGTTTGAAATAGGCCGCCCGGGTCTCGGTTTTGGAGAAATCCAGGCTGGTATCGCCCAGCGATACGGTGGCCTTGCTGGTGTCGGCAAGCATGTCGGCCAGCTCGGGCGAATATTCCACCGAGACCTTGATGTTCTGCAGGGTGCAGACCACCTCTTCGGGCGAGGTCGTCTGTGCCTTGGTGATCGTAAAGTCGCTCGTCGCACCGTAGACGGGGTGTTCCCAGTCCGCGCCGGGCATCGTGTCTTCCGAACGGACTTCCATGCGGTAGACGCCCACCTTCAGTTCCATCGGCGTCTTGAGCTGCTCCTTGAGCTCGGCATAGGTCATTTCGAGTACCTGCGCGTTGTCGGCGTCGAGGATCTCCACGATAAAGCTGTCCACGTCGGGAGCCGTGGCGCGCGTCCCGGATGCGGTGCGTGCGGCCTGCGTCTCATCCGACGTGTCGTCGGGACGGATTTCGGTTTCGTCGTAGACGACCGTCATCGAGAGGTTGCCGATCGACAGATAGCCGGTCATCCCGGCGGGCTCGGGGTTCGGATCCTCCTTGTACGGGGGCTCTTCGTTTACACAGCCGGTTGCGAAGAGTGCCGCAACCGCTAACATCGTGAGAAATTTGGTAAATGTTTTCATATCTTTCCCTGTTTTTATTTCTTTTCGGTATCGTCGATGGCTCCCTCGTTGACCTCGCAGTCGAGCGTCCGGGTATCAGTGTAACTGTCGCCGAGTGTGATGGTCAGCGTGGCGCTGCCCGCGTTTTTTGCATCGTAGGTGATGATGTGGCAGGTGCGCGGCGTCGTGGCGTCGAGCGTCTGGGCGGAGAAAGTCACTTCGGGGCCTTCCCCCGTGCCGGTCACCGTGAGCCGCGTGCCGCCCTTGACGAACACCGGTTCGTCGGCAGGGTCGCTGCCGGGCGTGAAGGCGAATTCATTGCCCGAGGCCGTCGTCACGGTGAACCTGGCGTCGTGGAAATAGGCGAGGAACTGCTCCGTGGCGCGGATTACCACCTGCGAATTGGCCACCGTGGCGGTCAGGTCTGCATTTACCGTGCGCCGGGGCAGCACTTCGATCTTTTGTTCGGCATAATAGTAAGGTTTGCCGGCTCCTTCCGCATCGGGGTCGCCGTGGGCGATCGCGACGGTGTAGGCGCCCATCCGGAAGACGGTTTGGCTCTGCTCGAACTCGGTGAGCGTATCCCATTTCTGCGTGCCCGTTTCGCCCGTTACCGTGAGCGAGAAAGCCCCGGTTGCGGGCGCTTCGGGCGTGCCTGAAGCCTCGGCCGAAGCCGTGTCGATCGACGTGTCGGTCGTGCAATTGACGGACAGGGTGCCGTACCCCGTCTCGTCCGTCTTGTTTTCCGTGGAGCATCCGGCGGCCAGCAGGCACGCCGATGCCAATAGATATATAAGTTGTTTTTTCATAACAGTCCGGATCGTTCGGTAAAAGATGTTATCGGAATTCTCGGTTGCCTCGTGCGCTGCCGGGAGTACGGCGGGATATGCCGTTGTGCCGCCGGTCGGATTACCGGTATATGAAATATCCCGAGGCGTTTGCATGAGGCCGGATGTCCGGGATTTTATGCGCATGGGTACGAGTTTTTTATTGGCAATGTGCAAAAATAGCCATGCGGCGCGTATCTTGGAAATAAATTCAACGAACGTGCGGTTTTTCATCACGAACACCCTGTCCGGCGAGCATGCCCGTATCTCGTTTTCGCCTTTCACAACACTCGATGCACCCGATGGCCGGCTGTGTCGCTTGTCCGTCGGTTGCGCGACGGCCTGCCGTGGCAGTCCCTCCCCGCAAGAAAAAACCTCCCTGCAATCGCAGGGAGGTCGGGGATAAAGGCCTTTGGCGGCCTTCGGGTTGTTATTGATGGGAAATTAGTATACCCACTCGAAATCGTCGACAGTCAAATCGTTGCTCGTGCTTCCACAGAGATAATCCCCGTAAATGCTGGCTGCGCAAGAGATGACCAGATAAGATTTTTTATTGTATCCAGGTTTATTTATCTTATCATTGTAGACAATCGGAATCGTAACTTCAGTCCAGTCTGTATGGGTTTCGCCGATTTGCAGGTCGCCGTAACCGATGACCTCTCCTTCGCTGGCCTGCTTGTTTGGGTCAGTCGGGTCGAAATAGGTCGCTTCTTTGGTCGTATCGACGGTGTGCTGCCCTGACCAGTTGCACAAGCAGACGAAAATGCGGGCTTTATCAATGTCTGATTCTGAAACGCCGGTTTTACTGCCGATATAATTGATATTCCCGACTGTGTTTTTGTATTTCAGTTTAAGGCCGGTTGGCCGGGCTGTAAATTCGTATTCTTTTCCGAATTTAACTTTTGCACCTTGAGGAGAGTATACTATCTCTCCGAAATCTCCTACAAATAAGTTTCCAGCACCAAATTTTGTTACAGAGACAAAACCGAGTACTTTTCCTTCAATTAATTGCGATTTTAAATATGCAGCTTGTTTGGATTCGTGTTCAACAGGGGTAGTTAAATTAACCGGATTTTTTGTGCTGTTATCTTTAATCAATTTTGTTCCCGGATTGCCTGTTGCCCAAAGATTGCCTGTAGTTGCATCCGAATGGGGATACCAAGCATCTTCGAAATACCAAGTGTCCATATTTCCATTGGCGATAGTCATTCCCGGGGCAGTAGTAAATTGTCCGGTGAATTCAGTGCCGTCGATGTCTAATTTGTAATCGTAAGTAGTCGCTGCAAATACGCCTTTGTCGGGATTAATTTGGTAAGGGCTGGCTTCACTCCATTCAGGGGCAATTGTTGCCATTGTTTTGTCATTGCTGACTGTTGCATCCTGCCAAGTCGTTTCTGTCGATTTTTTGTACTGTACGCTGACAGACGTTGCATTGGAGGGAATGCTCTTTAGGGCGAGTGTTGCCGTGTTGGCCCAAAGGTCTGCGGATGCCAAAGTGACTTTGGATGCATCGAAAATCAGCGGTTGGGTCGTGGATTGGCCGGCAAGGTCGGTGACCGTGACGTTGAACGTATGTTGACAATAAATCAAACTGGCGTCGATACCCATCTGTTCGAGTACGAGAATCATCGGAACGAGGTTGGTGATATTGAATACGCAAGTTTTTTGATATTGGACTTGCGCACCGCAACTCAATCCCAGATCTTCGTATGAAATACCTAAGCCGGGGATTGCTGTTTCGTTGAAAATATTCAGTGTCGTAATACCTATCGCATTCAGGGCCGGTGATTCGATATCGACTTTCAGTCCGGCGATACCGCCCGGAACCACGATGTCGACGGCCGCAGAATAATTGAGGCTCGTTCCGCTTTCATCGGTAGTCAGGTCATGTACATCGCCGATTTCCTTTCCGTCTTCCCCCGGCCATACGAGCGACGGGGCGTCGATGGGGGCGAACTGCAGGTCGGAGACCGCTTTCGTATAGAGCGTTCCGGCTTTGAAGGCTTCGGTGCGGTTGACCGTGACCGTAGCCATCTGGTTGTCGGAGCCGATTACGTCGAGCGTCAGCGTGGGGTAGAGGTCGGCCGGGACGTTGAAGAAGGCTTCGACCTTGTCGGCGCTCGCCCCATCGGGCGTGTATTGCAGTGCGATGACGTTCGACTGGTCGGTTGTGCTGAGGGTGGCAGCCGTTTCGGCACCTCCGTTCTCGAGGGCGAAATCGAGGCTCGAGGCCGAAAGCTTTTGGGTTTCCCCGCCGGCGGTCAGCAGCAGGTATTTCACCTTGTCGGCCTGCGTGGCGATGGAGAAATCGAGGATCGACGTGAGGCGGTGCAGCGTGAAAGCTACGGGGTTGCCGTCCACTTTGCCCGCCTCGTCGGCTGCGCCGTATGCCTGGGGAGTAGCGACCAGCGCGTCGTAGGCGCTGTTGAAATCGTTGCCCGTCTGCGTACGCAGGTTCCCGAACGGGAGGTTGGCCGTGGTACCTGTGACCTGCGCGTGGGGGAAGAACGCATAGTAATTGCCGCCGCCCGCTACGAAATCGTTGAGCGAACCTTCGAATGCGGCCGAGGCGGTGTTGTAGTCGAACTTAGCGGCTGTGGCGGGTGCCGTGCCGCCGGTTTTGACCGGCAGGATGCCCAGGGCGTCGCCGGCTTCCCATTCGGCCGTGAAGACGCTTTCGCCGACATTGATGTTGGCGCGGGTGCCGTCGTTTTCGGCGACATTGGCATAGACTTTAATAAGCGAACCGTTGCTGGTTTCCGGAGTGGCATTCGCCTCGTCGAACTTGTTGCAGCCGGCCAGCGATACGAGGGCGGCTGCACAGAAGAGCGGTTTAAGAATTTTTTTCATGGCGCTGCGGTGTTAGGCTTCGTCGGATTCGCTCATGAAGCTGTCGTCATAGGACATCGGACTAACAGGCCCGCTTGGATTTGATGTGGCAAACCCCTTTTCAGTCGTAATCTCGATTACTTCGATGGTAGGGACAGAGTACTTCCCCCCCCCTTGTTTGGCTAATTCAATTCCCATGATATGCAATAGTTTAAAGTTACGTAACAAAAGTAGATTCGCGTAGCCGTAAATGAAAATAAATTCAATGAACCGGAGGATTTTTCCAATGAATCAGCCGATTTGAGGGATGGCGGCCGGACTGAAATGATAAGATGAAAAACGTAAAAGTATGTACGGTGGACAAAAAAGGCCATCCGGGAAATCCGGATGGCCTTGTGACGAGGGTGCCCCTGTCTGTTATTTCACGTATTTGTCGAGCCAGCCGAAGAATTCGCGGTTCCAGACGAGCGAGTTCTGGGGTCTGAAGACCTGGTGCGCCTCGTTTTCGAATTCCACCAGCCGCGCCGGGATGCCGCGCACGCGGGCTGCCGTGAAGGCTTCGAGCGACTGCGTGTAGGGGATGCGGAAATCGTACTCGCCCGTGAAGATCAGAATCGGCGTGTCCCATTTGCTGACGAATTTGTGCGGCGAATTGGCGTAGGAGCGCTGTGCGACCTGGTTCGACCGATCCCAGTAGGGGCCTCCGTAGTCGTTGTTGATGAAGAACAGTTCTTCGGTCTCGCCGTACATCGACTCGAAGTTGAAGATGCCGCAGTGGGCGATGAACGCCTTGAAACGCTTTTCGTGGCAGCCGGCCAGGAAGAATACCGAGTAACCGCCGTACGATGCCCCGACGCAGCCCATGCGGGTTTCGTCGGCCCACGGCTCCCCGGCCACGTCGTCGATGGCCGAGAGGTAGTCGCGGATGTTCTGCCCCGCGTAGTCGCCCGATATCTGGTCGAGCCACTCCTGCCCGAACGAGGGCAGGCCGCGGCGGTTGGGCGCCACGACGACGTAGCCCTGCGCGGCCATCAGCTGGAAATTCCAGCGGTAGCTCCAGAACTGCGACACGACGCTTTGCGGGCCGCCCTGGCAGTAAAGCAGGATGGGGTACTTCTTGTCCGGGTCGAAATCGGGCGGCAGGATCACCCACGTCAGCATCTGCTTGCCGTCGGTGGTCTTCACCCAGCGTTTCTGCACCTCGCCCATCCTGATGTTGTCGTAAACCGGTTTGTTGATGGCCGAAAGCTGCGTCAGCGTGCCGTCGGCGGGGTCGACGCCGAAGAACTCGGTGGCCATCGAGATCGTGCACATTTCGGCGACGATCCTATCGCCGGCCATCGAGAAGGCGTTGATGTCGTGGTCGCCGCGGGTTACCACCTCTACCTCGCCTACGGAGGGTGAGATGCGGCAGATCTGGTGTGTCGCCTCGATCGGTGCGATGAACCAGATGCGGTCGTTGCCCTCCCAGACGACGTTCATGGCGTTGTAGTCGAAATCCTCCGTCAGATCCTGCATCTCGCCCGTCCGGCAGTCGTAGAGGAACAGGCGTGCCTTGTCCGACTCGTTGCCTGCGCGGCGCTGTGAAAGGAAGGCGATTTTCGTGTCATCGGGCGACCATACGGGGTATTTGTCGTAACCGGCCATGACGGCCTTGTCGCTTGCGACGGGCTCCCCGGTATTGACATTGACCGGCTTGCAGATGTTCTGCGTCACGCCGCTTTCGAGCACATAGACGAAGATGTCCGAGTCGGTCGAAACGGCGTATTCTGTGCCGGTGAGCGGCTTGCAGGTATAGGCCAGCATCGTTCCGGCGTTGTTCCAGGCGATTTCGGCCATGTCGAAATAGGGCGCCAGCGGGGCGTCCCACTGTGCATCGGGCATGATGTCCGTGCCTCCCGTCACGAGGCCCTTGCCCAGTTCGCCGATGAAGATATGGCGGTAGGAGCCTTCGTCCCAGTAGTCCCAGTGGCGGGCCATCAGGTCGTCGTAGATGCGGGCCTTCGACTTGTCCATGTCCTTGTATACGTCCGACGATTTGCGCCGCGCCGTCTGCACGGCCTGTACCCACCAGATGTGCTTTTCATCGGGGCTGACACCGAATCCTTCGACGTCGGGGACACCCTCGCCCCCGCCGCTGCCCGTAACCTGGGTCGCGTCGCCGCCAGCGGCGTTCATCCGCCACACCTGCATCGAGCCGCTGCGATCCGACAGGAAATAGATTTTCCGCCCGTCGGCACTCCACTTGGGATCGGCGTTGTTCGACGCCGTGTCGGTAAGGCGCGTCACGGCGCCCGATGCCATATCCTGCACCCAGATGGTCGTCACGCCGCGGTTTTGGGCCATGTTGTAGTCGGTTTGCGCATAGAGGAGCGTCTTGCCGTCGGGCGAGAGCGACGAGGAGCCTGCACGGCTCATTTTCCACATCACCTCGGGGGTGAGCCTGCCTGCGGCGATTTCGTCGGCCGTCAGGGCGTTGTCGATCGTAAGCGGTTGCGGGCGCCTGTCGTCGCATGCGCCCAGTCCCACAGCTGCAATAGCCATAAAAAGGAGTAATTTTTTCATTTTGGTCGGGGTTTCTTCTATATTATTCGTATTTTCGCGTTCAAATCGAGCCAGCATGGACTATACCGTATATTTTGCAGATAAAGCCGTGGTTTTCACTGCGAAGACCCCTGGCGAGGGATGGTATGCCGTGACGCCCGCACCGGACGGCGGCATATCACGAGCGAAGGTAACGAAAATTCTCGAATCGTACAACAAGGCGGCTGTCGTCACGCCCGATCCCGGGGCGGCGTTCGGGGCCTTTGCCGCGGAGTTCGCGCTTATAGAGGCGGCGGGCGGCGTGGTGGTCAACGATTGCGGCCAATGGCTGATGATCCGCCGCAACGGCCGCTGGGACTTGCCCAAGGGGCACCTCGAATGCGGCGAGCGGATCGAGGAGTGCGCGGCCCGCGAGATCGAGGAGGAGACGGGTGTCCGCGCCGGGGTGGTGCGACCCCTGTGCGATACGCTGCATGCCTATTATTTCCCCAAGACCGAACGCTGGGAGCTGAAACGCACCCACTGGTACGAGCTGCATACGGCATCCTGTGCCCGGCTTGTGCCTCAGGCCGAAGAGGGGATTGAGCAGGTGGTGTGGTGTACGCCCGCGGAGGTCACCCGCAACCTGCGGGATGCTTTCCCGACGATCCGCTGCGTGGTGGCGGCGATGGGAAAGTAGCGCGGCGGCGATCATAGGGGTTGGGGTGACGCCGGGTCGTTCCGGCCGTCTTTTCTGGCCGGCGTAACCGGTGTGTTTCCCCGCCCTCCCCCGTGGCTTTCTCTTCGGAGCCTTCCCCTGACCTTCCCCAGATCTTTTCCCTGATACTTATCCGGCGATGCCCGGCGGAGCCCGTACCGGTTCCCGTCAGGCGAACAGGTCGTTGAGCGATTCGCTCATGCTCGGATGGGTGTAGATCGAATTGCTCAGGTCGTGTGCCGTGACGCCGTGCTTCATGGCTGTGGCGACGGTGTTGATGACTTCGCCCGATTCGGCTCCGAAGAGCGTGCACCCCAGTATCTCGTCGGTCTTGGCGTCGATGACGGCTTTGAGCACACCCTCCGTCGAACCCAGTATCCGCGAACGCGGGAATGCCGCGACGGCGATCCTGTTGACGCGGATGTCGCGCCCGGCCTTGCGTGCCTCCTCTTCGTGCATGCCCACATGCGAGAGCGTCGGTTCGATGAAGACCGAATAGGGAACGGGGCCCCGGTTGGCCGTGGTGCGGGCTCCGTCGCCCAGCAGCACGTCGCGTATGATCCGGAAGTCGTCCAGCGAAACATAGGTGAATTGCAGCCCGCCCGTCACGTCGCCTGCGGCGAAGACACGGGGAGCCGTCGTGCGCAGGTGTGCGTCGACCCTGACGGCACCCCGGTCGTCGGTTTCGATCCCGGCGGCCTCGAGGTTCAGCCCTGCGGTGGCGGGGCGGCGTCCCGTGGCGAGCAGCACGGCGTCCCCGTCGATTTCGTATTTTCCGCCTGTCTGTGTGTCGGCCACGGCGACCCTGACGCCCCCGGCGGTGTCGCTCACCGATTCGACCCGCGCGCCTATGCGGAATTCGATGCCCTTTTTTTCCAGCGCCTCCCGTACGGCGGCCGCAATGTCGCGGTCTTCGCGCGGGATCAGCTCCGCAAACCCTTCGAGCACGGTGACTTTCGATCCGAATGAGGCGTACATCGAGGCGAATTCCAGCCCGATGTATCCGCCGCCCACGATTACCAGGTGCTGCGGCAGCTCTTCGAGCTCCATGATCGAGGTGCTGGTATAGACCCGCCTGCTCTGCGCGATGCCTTCGATGGGCGGGATTACCGTCTCGGCGCCGGTGTTGATGACGATGTATTTGCCGCCGATCTGCTGCGTCCCTTGGGTGGTTTTCACGGCGACGGTTTCCGGGGAGGCGAAACTGCCTTCGCCCGTGTAGACGTCGATACGGGCGTTGTCGGCCAGCTTGTGGTAATTCTTGTCCCGCAACAGGTCGACCAGCGCCGTTTTCGAGGCGACGGACTCCCTGTAATAGTCCCGCCGCTGCCCGAAGGTCAGCGGGTGCCCTGCGGCTGCGAGCCCGGCACTGTGGATCAGGGCTTTGGTCGGTATGCAGCCGATGTTGATACAGGTTCCCCCGTACATTTTGTCCGAGCGTTCGACCATCGCGACGCTCCAATCGTGTGCGGCCAGTTCGGCGGCGAGGGTCTTGCCCGCTTTGCCGAAGCCGATGATGACGGCATCATATTGTTTCATAACTTTCCCTGTTTTAAGTTTCCCGGTGGCATGTGGCCTTCTCCGGCTCATTGTTCCCGTAATGCAAATATCGGGGTTTTATGCCGTCGGGGAAATGGCCGCACTGCCGGATGTGTTGGCAATAATTCCCGTTCGCGGGTTGCGGGGCGTTATTCGCCCGCAGGGGACTCGAACCGCAGCCGTGCGGTGTCCTTGTATTTGCGGGAAATTTCGATTTCCTGTCCGCCGACGTTGACCCGGAGGGGTGGTATTCGCCGACGTTGCTGGCCGGCGGTTTCAAGGTGTTTTTTATCTCGGTCATGTACGGAATGCTGATTTACGGGGCGTCGCTGGTTATCCGGATGCTCCAGAAACCGAAAATCTGAAGCGGGAGCGCCGGCCCTTAGAGGCC
>OCAV01002007.1_pt1 | contig 11774 bp, 10 predicted proteins | sample 1538331 | NCBI WGS metagenome assembly OCAV01 (sample SAMEA2580297, study PRJEB22360) | human gut metagenome | biome: human gut; feature: human-associated habitat; material: faeces | place: Denmark | collected 2008/2010
TACAGTCGATCATCCATTTCAATGTTTCCACTTCTTCCGCTTCCGGAACAGAAGCACAACAGTCAATATAAGTAGCTCCGCTTTCCGCCTGAAGCTTTGCTCTTGCCTTGATAAATTCAGAGTCTCTTTTCGCGATTGCTTCTGCAACAATCGGGATAGAACCGTTAATTTTCTCACCAATAATAATCATTTCTCAAACACCTCCGTAGCATCATCCTCTGTGACACCTGAAATTTCATCCAAGTGTCAGACAGATATTTGTATTCCGTTTTACCATTGGCAAATACCTGAAGTCAGAACATAATCTGCCATGGAAGTCTTGTGGATTCAGATGCCTTGATGCCAAATTTTTCCTCATTCAATCTGTCAATAGAATCGCAGAGTGATTTGTAAACACCCGGATAAACAGAACCAGGACCACCCTGGGCAATACACGGAATAAAGTATTTATTTCCACACTCTTCGCATACACGGCGTACCACTGCATCACAGTTCTCATCTGTCCAGCCTTCAAAATCAACTGCACGGTTCTCAATACCACCCATAAAACTGATCTTTCCACCGTATTTCTTGATCAGTTCCGGAATGTTATTGGTTTCCATACATCCCTGCCACACATCAATTCCCATCTCGATCATAGAAGGAACCAGAGTTGCAGCATAACTGTCAGAATGATGGACTACCAGTTCTACTCCATGGCTGTGATAATAACCATAAATTTCCTTATATGGCTCAAGTAAAAATTCATCAAACATTGCCGGGCTCATAAATGTGCTGTCCAGTCCACCCCAGTCATCATGATGGAACAACATATCCGGATGAAGGTTAGAACAAATTCCCTCAGCCAGTTCCAGCTCCCACTCTGTCAGATACTTGATCAGATCATGCATCTCATCTGGATTGGTAATATAATAAACCAGTGCATTGCTGATCTCACACAGATGATGAGTCTGTTCAAATAATCCAGGTGCAACGAAAGCTGCCTTAAAAGCCTGCTCACCGTCGACTGCATCATACTGGGCTTTCACCATATCCCACTGATCCTGAGTAAATTTCAGTGATGGTGCATGTACATAATCCTTCCAGTCTTCAATATCCTTTACTACAATTTTATCAGGGGTATGTACAGGAAATGCTCCCGGTACTCCCTTTGGAAAAGTGTTGGTTACACCCCATGCATTCACCACATTTTCCTGTCCCGGCTGAAGAAGCGGGTTCGCAAACATAAATGGATGAAACAGAAGCTGTATTGCCTCATACTGATTGACAAATCTGTCAGGATTACCGCCTCTTATAACTTCCAGCATATTTTGTTTTGGTGTTAACATATGATCTACCTCCTCATATCATACCGAAAATGCCCCCACATTTCCGCGTTTCTTTGTTTATTTTGTCGCTCTTTATCTTGCTTTCGATAATTCCATTGTATCATTTGTATAGTTTAAAATATATAATCAGATATGTGGATTTTTCACACCTGTATTCCTACAATTTGTACGAATCGAATTCTCCATCTTTATGTTACGTACCACTCCACAAAAAACATTTTCCACAGCCCCTTCTATTGCGGTTTTTCTGTAAACTCGTTATAATTTACATATAAATATAACGTAGGCGGTGATTTAAATGTACAAAAAACTCTTGCTCCCTTTTCTGGTTTCTGTCAGTCTAATGAGTACTTCTCTATGTTATGCTTCAGAGAGCCAGGGAATGCTTTCTCCCTCTACAGGCTCCTCTGATAGTGTGTTTGGCGGCTCCTCCTCTGATGAGTCCGAACCGGTGACAGATGCCAGACTTCAAGCCCTTTTAAACAAGCTTCAAGTACAGCTTCCCACAGACAACGGAAGCTGGTCTGTATATATATGTGACCTTCCGGGAGAATCAGAAGGCGGCCTGAATGCAGGTTCTATGCAGGCCGCCAGTCTGATCAAGCTATATATTATGGGCGCTGTTTACGAACAATACGACACCATTATCAGTCAATATGGTAAAAAGGCTGTGGATTCTGCTCTGTATTCTATGATCACTGTCAGCGATAATGACTGCGCCAATACGCTGGTAAATGATCTGGGCAACGGCAATTCCTCTGCAGGCATGCAGGCTGTCAACAGCTTTTGCCAGACTCACGGATATACAGACGCAAGCATGGGACGCCTTCTTCTTGCTGATACCTCCACAGGTGATAACTATACCTCTGCAGAGGATTGTGCTGATTTTCTGAAGGAGGTTTATGACGAAGAGGATTCTGATTTCTCCCATGCATCAGACATGTATGCTCTTTTGAAGGCTCAGACAAGACGCAACAAAATCCCCGCACAGCTGCCCCAGGGAGTAAAGGTGGCCAACAAAACAGGAGAACTTTCAGATGTAGAAAATGATGCAGGTATTCTCTATGATTCCGAAAATGACCTGGTGATCGTGTTCCTGTCCCAGAATCTGGTCAATGCATCTGCCGCCCAGAACACAATTGCTTCTCTCAGCAAGGAAATCTATACTTATTACAACCAATAAAATATCAGGTCAAAAACTCAAGCTTTCGACCTGACACCAAAAAAATTCAAAGGAGGTTTTTACTATGAAGAAGAAAAAATTTTACTTACCGGTTATTGCCACCGCAGCACTTGCACTGTCTTTTTCCGCCACTGCCCATGATGCCCAGGCTTCTGTCAATACTTATCAGGTAAATGTGCCAACCGGATACCTGGCTCTGCGAAACGCAGCCAACGCAGATGACAGTAACATTTTCGGACAGCTTTACACCGGAGATCTGGTAGAAGTTTCCGACTACGCAATCGCTACCGGATACTGGTATGTTTATTCTCCCAAATATGATGCTTTCGGTTATGTAAACAATGACTATCTGAATGCTATCAATTCCTCCTCCGGATATTACTATGATTCCCAGTGGACTGTCAGCGTAAGCACTGGTTATCTGGCCCTTCGCACTGACAAGGCTTATAATTCCTCCAATGAAATCGGGCAGCTTTATACCGGGGATACTGTTCAGATTCTGGATACCAGCGATGCACAATACTGGTATGTATATTCGCCCAAATATGATCTCAACGGATTCGTAAACAAAGACTATCTCAGCGGCACGGCTTCCTATTCATCCAGAACTGTACGCGTTTCCAAAGGATATCTGGCTCTTCGTTCCTCCAAGGCTTATACCACAGCCAACGAAACCGGGGAACTTTATACCGGAGATACTGTAGAAATTATAGATACCAGCGATCCAACCTATTGGTATGTATATGCCCCCAAATTGAATAATTACGGTTATGTAAACAAGGATTATTTGTATTGATCTGACAGCTTGATACAGTTTGATTCGACCAAAAAAGAAACTGCATATTCTGTGATGTCTGCCAATTTCGCAAACATCATCTGAACATGCAGTTTCTTTTATCTCCACACACTGATAAGCGGGCGTCTCAAAAAAAGTTATTTTATAAATTTTATATTCTATAATTAATAGTTATCAGCATGATGGTTTCTATTTCATTTTCATCAGTAATTTCCGCCGAAAAACTTACTGTCTTTTGGCAGCTCATAATCTTTAAAATAAGCTCCAAAATCAATTTTCAAATAATTACAGAGATTGGCAAGCTCTACCATAGTATTGTCATTGACCGGAATGCCATTCTCTCTGCGCTCTTTCTCTGCCAGCACTTCTTTCTCACCGTGAGTATAAATCTGCTCTGCGCCCTCAGCCTTGGGACTCTGGCGAAGAGTTTCCAGATATTCTGAGAAATGCGCCTTGATATCATCTGCATTGCCGAAGATTGCAGGATCGATCGCTGCAAATCCATGGCAGATACCTGTCTTGTCTTTAAATGTACAGCATTTATCAGAAGTAACACCCATAGAAAAGATGGAGCTGAAAATCTCGCAGAGCATTCCATAACCGTAACCCTTATGACTTCCGTTTACCTCTTTATTACCGCCAAGTGGCATGATTCCGCCGCCCTTCTTGGCAACAATATTGGCAAGTACATCCGGGGCATCTGTGCTTTCCTGACCATTTGCTCCCAGAGCCCAGCCCTGTGGAAGTGGTTTTCCCATCTTATTATACATTTCCAGTTTTCCTCTGGTAACTACTGTTGTGGAGCAATCAAAAAGGAATGGATAAGGTTCTGCCGGCATTGCCACTGCAATGGGATTGGAACCAAGCATTGCTTTTCGTCCAAAGGTAGGTACCATGATTGCTTCCGAGTTGGTACATGCCATACCAAGTAAGCCCTGTTTGGAAGCCATTTCCGCATAATATCCTGCAATACCGAAATGATTGGAGTTTCTTACAGATACAAATCCAACACCTGTTTTCTTCGCCTTCTCAATAGCTTTCTCCATTGCAAAATGGGAAATCAGCTGTCCCATACCGTCATGTCCGTCGATCACTGCTGATACAGGTGTCTCAAATACGACCTCAGGTTTCGCATCCGGATGGATGGTTCCCTTCTCAATTCCTTTATCATATCTTACCATTCTCTGCATTCCATGGCTTTCAATCCCGTACAGATCTGCGGTAAGCAAAACATCCTTGATGATATTCGTCTCTTCTTCATTAAAACCAAATTTACGAAATACGTCGTGGCAAAAAGTATTTAATGTGTCATAACTCCATTTTACATATCCCATAACTGTAAAATCCCTCCATTCAAGTATTACTCATTTCGTTTTTGGTATTACCAATTTGTTAAGTTGATTATACCACTCTCATTTTCAAAGTGCAATACGTTTTTTATTTTTTTCAGTATTTCTTATGTTACTGTATTACTGTTCCCTGGTAATATCCCGAGGCATGCAAGCCAAAATGTTACCGTCCACTCCGTTCACAGTAACATTCATTCCAGATTGCCTGTAGCAATTGGACATCTTCTCTTGTTTTTCTAAAACTGCCGTAATATACTATGTACAGGCAATCCTGCCTGCAGGATTGCCTGCTCATTTAATAATAATAGATTACTGCTCACTTCCGCACCTGTAATATATTTCACAGAACAACTCTGCGGTGGCAGTAACAGAAAAGGAACATTACTATGATTCAGGATATCGCACCACACACTTACCACAACGAATACAAACCTTCTGCCCCGGATAAGAACAGTTTTATCCTTGCCTACGAAAAAGGCAGTATTCTTCTTCCACATCAGGAACGGGAAGCAGATATTTATTTTCCACGTTTTCAGGATCTGGAGGAAAAAGTTTCAGATCTCTACAGCAAGTATATTTATCTGTTTTCTATCGATGATCAGCGTTTCTATCTGATCCCGGAATTGGATACCACCCTTCTTCCAGATTATGAATTCCAGGATATACGAAATCTTCGGACAGCCCGGCCACAGCATCTGGCGTTTGCAGGAGTTACAGGACATCAGCTTTTCCAGTGGTACAGCAAGCGCCGGTTCTGCGGCTGCTGTGGAAAACCAATGCTGCACAGCCAAAAAGAACGTATGATGGAATGCCCTTCCTGCGGCAATCAGGAGTACCCTGTCCTGTGTCCTGCAGTAATCGTAGGAATCACAAACGGAGATAAAATCATTCTTTCCAAATATGAGGGCCGCAGATTTAAGCGTTACGCCCTTATCGCAGGCTTTGCAGAAATCGGAGAAACCATTGAAGAAACTGTTCACAGAGAAGTAATGGAGGAAGTTGGCCTTAAGGTAAAGAATCTCCGCTATTACAAAAGCCAGCCATGGTCCTTCAGCGGTACCCTGCTTTTCGGATTCTTCTGTGATGTGGACGGCGATGATACCCTGACCGTTGACCATGAAGAGCTCTCCATGGCACAGTGGGTAGAACGTGATAAAATCCCGGATCAGGGCAATAATATCAGCCTGACCAAGGAAATGATGATGCTCTTCCGTGATGGGAAAGAACCGAGATAAATACTAACAGGCTGTATGTTTTCACACATACAGCCTGCTGTTATTATAACCTTTTCACAGTTACTTCAGATAAAATTTTTTCACATATTTCAGGTTTGAAATCACCCGTATTCGGAGAAAGAGCATTGGCAGACGCTACTGCTACCGCGAACTTCAGTGCTTCCTGAGAAGTATAATTCCTCTCCAGTGCAACAGCCAAGCCTCCTACCATGGAATCCCCGCATCCTACAGTATTCACAACTTCCAGTTTCGGCGGTTTTCCCTGGAAAACGCCTTCCTCACATACCATAAGTGCGCCTTCTCCACCAAGAGAGATTACTACATAAGGAATACCCTGTTCATAAATCTTTCTTGCATATTTGATCACATCTTCTATGGTATGTATTTCCACCTCATAAAGCAGTTCTATTTCATCCTGATTAGGTTTTACTACTGTAGGCTTTGCCTTTATTCCCTCTTTCAGAAGCTCACCACTGGTATCCAGTATAACCTTTTTTCCCATTTCCTTTGCCTTGGAAATCATTTTCGCATAAATATTTTTACTTATTCCTCTGGGAACGCTTCCTGAAATTGTAATTATTTTACTTTTTTGAATAATCTCCGGAAAACGTTGCAAAAATCTATCTTCTTCCTCAGCAGCAACCTCACAACCTGGTTCCAGATATTCCGTTGAACCATAGCATTCATCCAGAATATTGATGCAGCATCTGGTCTCCCCGGCAATATGCAGAAACTGATATTGCACCTCATCTTTTTCCAGCAGAGATTCCAGATATTTCCCATTAAATCCTCCCGCAAGACCTGTAGCCTGCACCTTTTCTCCACAAAGCTTTACAGCCCGGGCTACATTCAGACCTTTTCCGCCAGCAGAATTCCTGCATCTGGAAACTCTCATGACAGTCCCATTTTGTACCTCATGATCCATAAAATAAGCTTTATCTATGGATGTATTCATTGTTACTGTCGTTATCATTTCAGCCACCCTCTCATTTCAGATTCATGCTTTATCAACACTTCCGCAAACTTTTATCTTTGACATTACATACTGCTTTACTTCTTCTCTTCCCGCACTATTATACTTTTTAGGATCAAAGGCATCCGGATTCTTTTCCATATATTCTTTTACCCCTTTTGTAAATGCGATTCGAAGATCTGTAGCATAATTTACCTTGCAAATCCCTCTGCTTACGCAATCTTTTACTGCCTCATCCGGCACGCCGGAAGTTCCGTGAAGCACTAACGGAATAGACACAACCTCTCTAATTTCACTGAGACGTTCTACATCCAGCTTCGGAATTCCTTTATATACACCGTGTGCTGTACCAATCGCAACTGCCAAAGAATCCACACCTGTTGCATTGACAAATTCTACAGCTTCTGACGGAACTGTATACGGATTTCCCTCTCCGCCTTCCAGATCATCTTCTTTACCACCGACTTTTCCAAGTTCTGCTTCTACAGGAACACCTGCTGCATGACACGCATCCACTACAGATTTCGTCAATCTGATATTTTCATCAAACAATTCATGAGATCCATCAATCATAATAGAAGTATATCCTGCACGATATGCTTTCATTGCCAAGTCAAAGCTATTTCCATGATCCAGATGCATTACAACCGGAACCTTCGCTTTCTGCGCTGCTGTTTTTACATTCGCATAAAAATAATCCGCATCTGCATATTTCAATGTAGAAGGTGTGGTCTGCATAATAACCGGAGCATTTAATTCCTCTGCAGCAGCAACTACCGCCTGAACCATTTCCATATTCTCTACATTAAATGCACCAACTGCATAATGGCCTTCCTGAGCTTTTAATAATAATTCTTTTGTTGTAACTAACGGCATATTCTCTCTCCTTTTTCATTCTTTTTATGAAATAGTAAATCCACCATCTATTACAAGATTTGCTCCATTGAACAGGCTTGAAGCATCACTTGCCAGATATACAGCACATGCCGCTACCTCTTCCGGATATCCAAATCTTCTGGATGGAATCGTCTTTTTAAACGCCTCCCCCTTTTCATTATTCCAATTCATTTCGCCCATCTGAGTCAAAATAATCGTTGGAGAAATAGCATTAATCCTTACATTATACTGCCCCCACTCCAAAGCAAGCTGCTTTGTCATCTGGATAATCCCCGCCTTTGCTGTCCCATATGCCAAGTGTCTTTCCAGCGCAACCACTCCAGCCTGAGAAGCAATATTAATGATACTTCCTCCACCGTTTGCAATCATTGTTTTTCCAACAGTCAATGCCATTCTGGTACTTCCTGTCAAATTGACAGCCATTGTCATATCCCACACTTTTTCAGTACTTTCTGATGCCATTTCCAAGAATCCAATTCCAGCACAATTGACAAGAACGTCAATTTTTCCAAACTCTTCTATTGCTTTATCTACCGCATTCTGAATATCCTCAGTAACTGTCAGATTCCCTTCTATGAGAAGACATTTCTTTCCTTTCTCCTCCACATATTGTTTTAATTCCTCTGACTTTTTCAGATCAAAACTGATAATATCCGCGCCCTTACGTGCAAACATTTTTGCAATTTCAATCCCTATTCCATTCGAAGCTCCTGTAATCAAAGCTTTTTTTCCTTCAAGAGAAAAATCTTCATTAAAATGACGAAATTTATTTACTTCACCCATAATAATTTCCCCTTTCATATCATATAAAGAAAAACCCAGCTTAAGCCGGGTTTTTCTTTCCATTACATTTCAATAAGAATTTTCAGGCTTTCATCCTTATTATTTTCAATATACTTAAAGGCATCCTGATATTCATCGAACTTAAACACCTTTGATACCAGTGGCTTCATATTGATCTTTCCTGCTGCCATATAATCAATTGTATCCTGGAAATCCTTATCCACATACATAAGAGAACCGATTAATCTAAACTCTCTGTCCTGTACCCATGCCATATTAATCTGTGGATTAGTTCCATAAACACCAACAATAACAATATCATGGCCCTTCTTAGAACACTCAATTGCCTGATTTACAGTAGCTCCAATACCAACACACTCAAAGAAAATATCAGCGCCTTCGCCGCCAAAAGCTTCTTTGATTGCATCCTGCATTGTAACTTTTCCTGTATTAGCAGCATGAGGAATTCCACAGTTTTTTGCAAGTTCCAAACGATAATCAGAGAAATCTGTAATCAGTACGCTCTTCGCACCTTCTGCCATTGCAGCCTGCGCTGTTACATTACCAATTGTTCCAGCTCCCATAACCACAACATTCATGCCTTTTACGCTTCCTGCTCTTCTTACTGCATGAACGCCAACTGCTGCAGGTTCAATAGTTGCTGCAAGCTCTGCACTCATGCCTTCCGGAATCTTTTTGATCAAAGCTGCATCTACATTAAAGTATTCACAGGCAGCCCCTGGTGTCTGACATCCGATTACCTCTAATGTATCGCAGATATTATATCTTCCATTTTTACATGGCTCACACTCATGGCAGAATGTCTGTGGCATGGCGGTTACCAGCTCACCAACCTCGATCCCTTTTACTTCAGAACCAACTTCTACTACTTCACCTGACATCTCATGTCCAAGACGAATCGGAAATGACATAAATGGATGTTTACCATAGTATGCATGAATGTCAGAACCACAGATACCTATGTTTTTAACTTTCATTAAAATCTCATTGGGTTTAATAACTGGTTTTTCAATTTCACTGAACGTAATAGTTTCCGGTGATGTTAACACTGCCTGTTTCATAATATAATGTCCTCCTTTTAGCTCTTTCCCTGAATTATTTCCAGGGAAAGGGAACTATTGTTGTATGAATAATTATTATTTAAGCATTCCGTTTTCTGTGTATCTTTCGATGAATTCATCTACATTGTCTTTCGTAATCAGAGTTACAGGAATCTGAACCTTTTCATATCCATCTTTGTTTTCGCCTGTAAGTACTTCATGAGCAATACGCGCACCTTCTTCTGCCATAACCTTAGCATCCTGGAGTGCTGTTGCGTTCATTTCGCCATCTTCAATAGCTACTGCCGCATCTGCCAAGCCATCAACACCATAGAACTGAATGTTATCAGCTACACCAGCATCTTTTGCAGCTTCATACGCACCAATCGCCATAGCATCATTCATAGAGAGAACTGCATCAATGTCATCATGAACCTGAAGCCAGTTTTCCATATATTCCATACCTTTGGATTTCTCCCAGTCACCGATCTGCTCATCTAAAATTGTAATATTCTCATTCTTAGAGAAAATAACATCCTCATAAGCTCTCCGTCTCTCAATAGAGTCTGTGTTTCCAGACGGTCCTAATAAAACAACTACATTTGCATCATCCGGAAGATTTTTAAGTGCTTCCTCTGCCACAACAGTACCTAAATCATATGGATTGGCAATAACACTGGAAGCTTTTTCCACAGCAAGATCATCCAGGTTAATGTTCATGATCGGTGTACCATCCTCAATGTATCCCTCTACAATATCATCCTCTGCTGCCGGTTCGATTGGAAGAAGAATAATATAATCATAATTCTGAGATACGCATGTTTCCAAAGAACTGATCTGAGTTTCCAGTTCATTTTTGGAATCAATAATTGTTAATTCCATATCATCATACTGTTCGAAAGCTGTTTCCAACTCACTTGCCAACCATGATGCAAATGTTGCTGACATATCTGTAGGAAGAAATGCAACTTTATATTTGTCCGCTGCGGAAACTGTCGTTGCTGATATTCCTGTCATCATCCCTGTCATCATTGCTGCTGCTACCAATACACTTACTACCTTTTTTGCTTTCATTTGTAAATCCTCCCTTTACATTTTATTGTTTTTTATTTTTTATGCATTACGCTATGAAGTTCATAGTTCTGACAGATAACAGATTTTATTTCTGTTCCTCATCTTTTGCTGCCATAATTTTTACTTTTACCTTCTGTGTCTTAGACAGTACATCAATCAGTACTGCAAAAATAATAATTGCTCCTTTAATAATCATCTGAAGATAAGAATCAATTCCCATAAGATTCATGATGTTATTCAAAACGCCAATAATCAGTGAACCCAGCAAAGTTCCAAAAGCTGTACCAGCACCACCCGAAAAGCTGGTTCCACCAATAACAGTTGCTGTGATCGCATCTGTTTCATATCCGGTTCCTTCACTTGGAATACCTGCATTCAAACGCCCCATCATAACCATACCTGCAATTGCTGCAAAAATACCGGATACAATAAATGCTGCCCATTTAATCCTGCACACCTGAATACCAGCTGCATTTGCTGCTTCTGCATTTCCACCTATTGCATATAAATATCTTCCGAATTTTGTGTATTTCAGTACAATATGTGTAATAACAAGCATAATAAACATAAATACAACTGTAACAGGAATCACCCCAAAAGCTTTTCCCTGACCAAGAACTTTAAAATTCCCGATTTTATAAATATTCTGTCCACCTGTATACAGACAAATTGTTCCGAAACACACCGTCTGCATTGCCAATGTTACGATAAATGACGGAAGCTTAAAATACGCTACGAACAATCCGTTGATTGCACCTACCAGTGCACCTAAGAAGATACCGAACAAGAATGCAAGAACCAGATTCTCTGTTGCCACATACATAATGCATGAAAAGCTTCCTGCCATTCCAGCCAGATAACCAATAGAAAGGTCGATTTCTCCGCAAATGATAATCATACCCTGCGCAAATGCACAAATGGTCACAATACTAACCTGTTTTAAAATATTTGTCAGGTTTTTCACTGTTAAGAAATTGCTTGAAAGGATGGAACAGACTACCATCATACCAATCAAAATCAAAATCAGTGAATATTTCTGAGGGAGTATCCCAAAGTTTGTGTAAACCTCCAAACTGATGTAAGATAGAATTACTC
>OCAV01002015.1_pt1 | contig 11747 bp, 5 predicted proteins | sample 1538331 | NCBI WGS metagenome assembly OCAV01 (sample SAMEA2580297, study PRJEB22360) | human gut metagenome | biome: human gut; feature: human-associated habitat; material: faeces | place: Denmark | collected 2008/2010
TAGATGCCATCCCCGGAACGGGCCAATGCCTCCAGAGCATAGCCGCCAACCGCGCCGAGACCGACAACCATAACGGCGGCATTTTGCAAACGGGACAGCCCCTCATCTCCCAAAAGCATTCGGGTACGGGTTAAACGATCAGTTGCAGACATTGATAAATCCTAACGCATTTTGATATGTTTGACTAACAAATTCTTCCAGGTTTTCTCCGCGGACCGCCGCCAGTTTCTCTGCCAAGCAAGGCAGAAACGCCGGCTCAGATTCCCGGTTTCGCTCCAACGCCTGATAAGGACCGTCGCTTTCGAGCAGCAGACGAACGGCCGGAACGGCGCGGACTACGTCTTCGCAGCTTGTTTTCTTTAATATTGACTGTGAAAAAGAGACATAGCCGCCCGCAGAAACAATCTTGGGCACAACCTCCTGCGGACCGGTAAAAGAGTGCATAACAAACTGCGGCGGAAGCTCTGTCCAAACCTTTTGCAGCCATTCCCACGCCTTGACGGCATGCACCAACAACGGACGTTTAAAAGTACGGGCAAGCTCGGCCTGAGCCCGAAAAACCGACAATTGCGGATCAATTTCCGAATTATGCAGGCGGTCAAGACCGGCTTCTCCGACCAGCGCTGCGGGGCAACGCCGCAGATAAGCTTCCAGACGTTTTTCCCAACCGGGACGCGCCTGCCCGGCATACCAGGGATGCAAGCCATATGCGGGAACAACCACTTCGGGATAGGCCTCCGCCAAAGCGGCAACCTCGGGCCAGTCCTCCTCGGTCACAGCGGCACAAACAAATTTTTCGACACCGGCAGCCCGTGCGCCGGCAATTATTTGCGGTGCACTTTTTGTCTTATAATCTTGCAAATGGATATGGGTGTCGATAAATTGCATATTAAATATGACCTGTAATTGAATTTGTTAGGATTTTAGGTAATTATGAGCGTTTTGACAAGACCAATATTGGAAATCGATTTAAACAATTTAGTAGAAAATTACAAGATGCTGCAAAAACTGGCGCCGAAATCCGCCAGCGCTGCCGTTGTCAAAGACAATGCTTACGGCCTTGACGCGGGAGTTGTGGCAGACGTTTTGTATCAGGAAGCTAACTGCCGCAACTTTTTTGTAGCACATGCCGTGGAAGGGGAAATCGTTGCGAATGCCGCTCCCGAGGCAAAAATTTATGTTTTGCAGGGAATCGGCGAAGACAGTCTGCCGGTATTTAAGCGGGTACCGCAGTTGATTCCGGTTATCAGCTGTCCGGAGATGTTTGCCTTTTGGAAAGAAAACCGCCTTAAAGGCGTCAAACCGGTCATCCATGTGGAAACCGGACTGAACCGCCTGGGATTCAGGGAAAAAGAGCTGGCGGCATTAAGCCCGGAAGACATTAAGGAATTCGGTATGGTTATGTCGCATCTGGCCTGTGCCGACGAAAAAGACCATTTTATGAACGCACATCAGTTGGAAAATTTCAAGCACATCAAGGAAACTTATTTTCCCAAACTTCCGGCTTCATTGTCGGCTTCCGACGGCGTATTTCTGGGAGGAGACTTTCAGCAGGACGTCGTTCGTCTGGGAGCGGCGATGTATGGCATCAACACGGCGCCCTATCGTGAAAACCAAATGAAGAACGTGGTTCGGGTCAAGGCTCCGGTTTTACAAATTGAAGAACTGAGCAAAGGCGAATTTGTCGGTTATTCGGCAACTTATCGTGCCAATACTGACCGTAAAATCGCCATTATCTCGATTGGTTACGGCGACGGCATTCCCCGCTCGCTGTCCAACGTGGGCAAAGTCTTCTTTAAGGTTGGCGGCAGACTTAACGAAGCCAGAATCATCGGAAGGATTTCAATGGACAACATCATTTGCGACGTTACCGGAATCGAGCATCTGGAAGTCGGAGACACCGCATATCTGGCAGATGATTTTTATACGCTTGACGACATGGGGCGGGACGCCGGCACAATCTCTTACGAGATTATGTCGCGAATCGGAAAGAATCCCCGTTATGACCGTCGTTATATCGGATAAAAAAAACAGAAAAAAGCCGGGATAAACATCCCGGCTTTTTGTTACTGCTTTATATTTTGCTTACTTTTCATAAGCGCTTTTTTATGGCTGTTAATGGATTCTTTCATTTGCTGGAAGGCCTTTTCTCTGCTTTCCCGGCTAATGTTGGCGCTTGGCCTGTCATTGAGATCGTGTACGGTAACTTTGACATGAAGTTTACCGTCCTCACCCTTGCTTTCGACAGCATGGACAACACCTTCGTCAGTCAACATTCTGTAGTTGGTTACGCCGTTTTCAAACTTACTCATCAGCTTGCCTCTGCTGAGTCCCAAACGCTCACCGGCAGCGGCAACCTCTTCCGGAGAAGCCGCGGGGAAGCTTGCCGTCATTGGTCATCAGCATATTTTGAACAATGGGGTTAGAGGTATTGACTTCGGCATTCTTCCGATCAACCAAACCTGCTTCTTCAAAACGATCGACCATACCTTCAGGCAGTTTTGAAACCGTAACTTTGGTCGAGCCGATATCACCGTAACCAGGCTCATACGGGCTCAAAATCAGGGTTGCCTTTTTGCTGGCAACATTGCCGTCATCATCAATATTCTTGGCAACCAGACCGTTTACATAAGAGATGTTCCGTTTGCTGATGGTTTCAGTCTTAACAGCCTGGCCGTCCAATAAACTATAGACATCAAGCTTGTCAGGATCTTTAGCATTTGGTTTGACCCAGATTGTAGAGGCCGAAGCACCGTCAACATTTGCGGTACCGTCAGCATTGAACTGGCCGACCTCGGCAACTTCTTTGCCATACTCACCCGGCAGGAAGTAATAAGCCTTGTGCATCGGTTTAGCCCCGTTATCGGCAACACTATATTCAAGTTCTTCAGGTTTTTCTTCCACAACCGGTTGAACGGGTTGTGGTTTGATTTTGGGATCTTCTTTTACTTCAACGACTTCCTCCACTTTGGCTTTACCGCCGCCGTTGTGGTAGACGGTCGTCAGTTCGCCGTCGCAATCAATGCTCTGATGGCGGTGAACACCGGCACCGGTATAGGTATTATCGGCAAAAGCAATGGAGTCTGCACCTTTGTAGTAACCGATTTTACCACCGGAATGCGCATCGTTGGGGTCCATATTAATGGTTGCCAATCCGCGATGGATAACTGCCTTTTGAACATCGTTAACTTCTTTACATTCAATATCCAAATCAATCAGCAAACGAGCCGCGTGACCGCCGAGTTTGGTGGCAAACAATTTGTCGACCAAGGCTTTGTCACCGGTACCGTTTTTGATTAACTCATTCCACTGTTCCTGCGTTACACCGGCCCGGTTCAACTCATTGGACAGGTCCTGATTGTCACGAATGCCGATATACTCTTTCAGCATATTGCGGTGATAGAGATAATCTGCAGCCGTCATACCGCTGGGTTTGCCTTCCAGATGATTTTCATTAGAACTTGCTTCCAGAAGAGTCATCAGTTCTTTGGCGGTTCTGACCTTGACGCCGTTTACATTCAAATCGTCGTATCCGGTATTGCCGTTGCGCGTCGTGAAAAACGACTCTCTGATTGTCGTTTGATAAGTGGTCATTGAGAAGTTTTCACCGTTAATCTGGTTGTAAAGGTTTTCCGGAGCCGCACCGCTTCTGGCCGCAGCGTATTCCTGCGCATTCAGAGCACTGATGCGTTCCTCTTTGCCGTTTAATATCGTTTCAGCGGCAACCGGAGACTCAGTTCCGGCGCGGGCTGCTTCCACTGCCTGGAGAGCATTTTTAAGGTCGGCAGGATATGCTGCTTCCGAAGCCTTGACAACCTTGCCCAAAGCGGCCTGCAATTTTTCAGAATCAACCGATGAGAAGTCATAACTGCGGTTGAACCAACCGGCCGGATTGTACCAGGGTTTTGACATTCCCAATTCATGGGCAAGTTTTGCAGAAAGCGAAGACGTTTGCGCCTGAGTCAGAATATTGTTCCAGTCGGCGGTATTGTCCAGTTTGGCCACTGCGCCGATGACTTCGGCATGATTATGTGCAGCCTGTGCCCCGAAGAACACGGCGGAAGCACCGGAAACGGCTACGGAGACATTAGCGCTTGTACGTGCCTGTTTGGCGCTTTTATATCTTTGATAAGCCGCAACGCTGCGGTTCTTTATCAAATCTTTTTTGGAAGCCTTAACGCGTCTGTGCGCAAAGACAGCAACCGTTCCGCTGATGGCCGGAGACATTGCATAACGGGCGAGAATGCTGCCGGCACCGCCCATAACGGTTCCGCCAAGCGCTCCGACAACCAATGTCGTTCCGACTTTTGTCTTGTAGTTGAGGTCTTTTTCTTTCACAGCCTTGAAAGCGGCTTTAATTTTTTTGACATTGCCGTAGCTATACTTCAAACGGGCGGCAAAACCAAGTTTTTTACCAATTTCTTTTTCATGCTGACGACGTTGTTCGCGCAGTTGGTCAATTACCGGAGAAACCGAGGCATTGGCAAAATTCCATCCGGCATAAACGGCAGCCGCGGCGATTGCGGGTCCGGGAGCGGGGGCCGACGCGGTCAGAGCAGCCAGAGATCCAACCGTAACACCGGTGCTGATAAGCATACTCATACCGTTGTTGTTGAGCAGGCGGTAAAGATTATCTTTGCCAAAAGCGCGTTTTGCCGTTTCACGGACTTTTTCATAAGCTTTTTTATAATTTCTCAAACCAAGGTAGAGATTGCCGAGTTTGGCTTTCAGAATCCCTTTGTGTTGTTCGTATTCAAACTGTGCGGCGGCACTGTCGGCACTCAGAAAATCCTTGTCGACAAGAATATCGCCTTTGCCATACAACAAAGAAGCCGCGTCTTTAATGTCGGCAGACATCTGAGGAACCAGCCGGCCGTCAATTGCGGTATCGCGCAGAGCATAGCGACCGGCTGCATCCTTTTCAAAATCGCCGGCCGTCAATTCGACCATATTTTCGCCAACTTTGGAAATCAACAAAGATTTGGTAAACTCGAATTCTACGTTTTCAATGAATTTTTTACGTTGGGCAATCGTCGTCTTGTTTTCAAACAAAAACTGCGGATCAATCATCGTTGCCTTTGACGCACGCAAAACCGACGCCCGGAACAGAGCGTTTACGGCAGCGCGTTTTTCTTCGGCATCAAGCGTTTCGACCTCTTTTTCGCCCATTTGGATGATTGTCATACGGCTGATGATGTTTTCCAGATTTTTGAACTGAGCCGAAACCTTATCTGTTTCCTTGCCGTTTTCATCGCGTTCAAAAAGTTCAAAATTATTGTCGGTAAAGCTCAGCGCCCGCTCGTTGCGAACCATCAAACCACCCGGAACATTATCAACCCCGGCTGTTTTTTCCATAATCTGACGGAGATTTCTTTTGGTTTCTTCAGAGCAATGAGGCGTTTGGGTCAGGAGATAATTAAGGCTCTTCTCATATATAGTATTGTTAATCTCTTGTCCGGAGGCCAGTTTTTCGGCATGGGCATTGATTTTGGCATCTACCAGATGGGCAACATCCCGCTCGGCACCGGCCTGAAGCGGCGTACCGTTACGATCGGCGGCAATTACCGTAGCCAGACCGACAACATTAAATTCGTCAATATCCCAAATCCGGTCATTGGAAGCATTAACAATTTCGGCAATACGGGCAGAAACGGCATTTTCCGCATCGGAACGCTCCCGGGCATTTAAGGCTGTATAATCCCTGAGGCCGTTGGCGAGTTCAACAGCATCGGTGATTTCAAGTTTGTAGGCCTCCTGACGCAAGCTGTCCAAATATGCATTCACTTTGCTTTCCAAAGCGGCATCGTCGGCAGCGGCAACTGCCTCTTTAATGTCAAACAACGAAATATCACTCAAGTCCCCTGATAAAATCAGTCGAGCGGTTTCCTGATCCATAGCCATAAATTTAACTCCTCGTTTTATAGTCAAAATCTCCAGTTGCTAAGAATATACAACATTTTAGAGATTGATTCAATAACTTTTTGTCAAGTTTGACGGTTTTCTCGAAAAAAGACGCAAACTGTTTAATTATAAGGATTATAGCGCAAAAAAGTTAAAAATTTATCTCCATCCGATTGTTACAGAAATGTGAAAGTTTGCAAAAAAAAACAAAGCGTCGCTTCAACCCTCTGTATGACAACAAAAAAACCGCAAACGGATTCCAACAAATATGATTTGAAAAATTCAGGATTTAATGTATAATATAAGTGTGTGTGTATAATTATATCAAAATAGGTGGTGTGGTCATGTCCAAATCATTCAAATTGGTGCTGTTAGCAATAACAGCATGCTTCTTGGCATACAGCAATGCGAGTGCCAAGACCTGGTGGCTTCCCGATTGGCAAGGCGGTCAGGACTCTCGCGGTTCTGCTGACGGCGGCGGCGGGGATATTGTCAAAGACGATTCTGATTGTATGAAACATTACAATCTTTATGCAACTTGCCCCTCGCCCAAGCTTTCTACCGGTGTGGTTCATCCCGTCGCCGGAATGACCTGTCAGAAGTCTTGTTATTGCCCTTCGGAATATAAATATACGTCTTCTAACTGTTCCGGTAAATATACCGTTTCCGGCAGTTCTTGCGAGGGCAAATATAACCAATGTGTATGCAAGTCCGAGTTCAAATACAATTCTTCCAACTGTTCGGGAGAATATGAAGTATCGGGAACCTCCTGCGGCGGTAACTACAATGGCTGTACCATTCGCCCCGAATGTACGGTTTCTTCCATGAGCTGTACCTATGGCTGTGCCGGATACAACTCCTGTGACCGGTGTACCTCCTGCAAGTCCAATCCCGACTGTGACGTTTCCGACAAGTCCTGCACCTATGGCTGTGCGTCTTACAACAGTTGTTCGAAGTGTACCTCCTGTAAATCCAACCCGGATTGCAGTGCGACGGCGGTTTCCTGTGACTACGGATGTGCCTCAACCAACTCCTGCGGTATCTGCACCTCTTGTTCGGGCAACCCGGATTGTAACGTGTCCGATAAATCTTGTGACTGCGGATGTTCTTCCACAAACTCCTGTGGCAAATGCACTTCCTGCAAGTCCTGTCCGCCTTCGGACCCTTGTTCCGGCGTTTCCTGCGGCGCTAACGCCTATTGTTCCGGTGGCTCTTGCTACTGCAACTCAGGGTATCACAAGTCGGGTTCTTCCTGTGTTAAAGACGAGGTACATTCTCACAGCTACTCTTGCCCATCAGGGTACAGCAGCTCAAACTCTTGGGGAAGCTCGGCTCAGACGACGTCCAAGACCTGTTCTTGCGGTGCTGCTTCGGGAACCTGTTACAAAGCCCCGGCGCATACCCACAGCTACAGCTGCCCGTCGGGATATCAGGCATCCAGCTGTTCGTCATCTCAGACTCAGACCGGCACAACCGCTAAAGTCTGCTCCTGCGGTGCAACTTCCGGCACCTGCTATAAGTGCGAAGCTTGCTCTTTCTCAAGCAAGTGTTCCGGCTACGACTTTGTAAGCTGTACGTACGGCATTGCAGACTCCTGCACGGCTTGCGGTACAACAAAATACAAATGTAAAGCCGACCCCTGTATCAGCGAAGGAACTGCTTTGAGATCCCAAGTTTCAAACTTTAACTCATCGGCAAGAGATTCCATTGCTTTCTGTGATGCGGGTTGTAAGAACTGTGGTTCCTATCCGATGATGACGAACTGTTCGGGTATGAGAAGCAGCTTAATCAGCTCGATTAAAGATTATAACTCCAGATGCAATGACAATATCTCAACCCTGTTGTCGATGTGTCCGCAACGCGGACTGTGCGGCGATGGCGGTCCTGGTTATTGCGTCCTTTGTCACGGAATATATTAACTTAGTTCCAACAAGAACCCCGGTGGATTTATCCGGGGTTTTTTATTGCCATAAAAAAGCCCGCATTTTAGCGGGCTTCTTTTGTATTCGGGATATCGCCTCAGGCAACTTTGGAACTGCTGACCTTGGCATCAAACGTAACCGCAGCACCTTCAATGTCAGCCGACGTTCCGGCCGTGCAGCCATCCGTCAGCTTGACCGCCAAAACCTGCTCGGCAATGTAGTCTTTGTTCTCTTGCAAAGCGAGCGCCAGTTCGGAATTATCCGTTGCATAGCAAAGTTCGATACGATCGGAAATGTTAAAGTCCTTATCCTTGCGCAACGTTTGAACCAAGCGGACAAAGTCGCGCGCCATTCCTTCACGTTTGAGTTCGTCAGTGACGGCTGTGTCCAAGGTGACGACCGCTTTATTGTCGGCAAACGCCTTGCCTGCAACACCGTCTTTCATCTCCAAACGGACTTCGAACAAATCCCGCCCCAGAGTCTGGCCGGCAATACTCAAAGTGCCGTCAGAATTGAGCTCCCATTGTCCTTGTTTATAAGCCCCCATTACCGGTCCCATATCTTTACCCAAAGCCTTACCCAGCAACGGCGTGTAGAGGTAAATCTTTTTGTCGGCATAGCGGCTTAAATTATTGTCAAACTTGACCTCTTTGACATTCAGTTCATCTTTTACGATTTCCTGATACGGCACATCAAGTTCACGTCCGATAAGCGTCAGGCTGGCCAACGGCAAGCGGTTACGAAGATTTTTCTCTTCGCGGATGAACTTGCCGGCAGAGCATAAATCCTGCAGGAAGTCCATTTCTTCAACCAGGTTTTCATCAGGCTTAATCGCCTCCAGCGCTGGATAATCCGTTAAATGAACAGACTCTTCACCGGTGAGATTCTTGAAAATATATTCGCTTACAAAAGGCATCAGCGGCGCCGTGATTTTGGCAACGTTAACCAACACGGTATATAACGTGTCAAAAGCCTGAACGTCCCCTTCCCAGAAACGGTCGCGGGTGCGACGGATATACCAGTTGTTCAGGATTTCCATAAAGGAAGCTACTTCACCGGTTGCCATAGACACGTCATAGCTCTCCAGCCCTTGTTTGACGATGTCACGCAAGCGTTTGAGTTTGGAAAGAATATAATTGTCAATCGCCTCGGCAGAGGAACTGATTTCCTTGGCTTTATAACCCTCGGCATTGGCATACAGCGTGAAGAAATAAAAGGCGTTCCACAAAGGAATCTGCGCAACACGGGCTGCCTTGGCAATCTCCTTGCCCTCTTTGTCGACGGCAAGGTTGCCGCCTTTTAAGACCGGAGAAGAAACCAGGAACCAGCGCAAAGCATCTGAACCGATGTTGTCCAAAACTTCATTAGGATCCGGATAGTTTTTCAGGCGTTTGGACAGTTTTTGCCCGCCTTCAGCCATCAATAATCCGGTACAAATGCAGTTTTTGAATGCAGGCTTGTTATGCAACGCCGTCGACAGCACGGTCAAGGTATAAAACCAACCGCGGGTCTGGTCCATCGCTTCGACAATGAAGTCAGCCGGAAAATGATTTTCGAACCACTCCTTGTTATCAAACGGATAGTGTACCTGAGCATAAGGCATTGATCCCGACTCGAACCAGCAGTCAAAAACGTCGCCGACACGGCGCATCATGGTTTTGCCGGACGGATCGTCGGGATTGGGATAAACAACATCGTCAATATAAGGCTTGTGCAGATTGGTCACTTCTATACCCGTCTTTTCCTTGATTTCGGCGATTGAACCAAAAACATCGACACGCGGAAACTTGGGATTATCCGACTTCCAAACCGGAATCGGCGTTCCCCAAAAACGGTTACGGGAAATCGACCAGTCGCGGGCACCTTCCAGCCATTTGCCGAAACGGCCGTCTTTGATATGCTCGGGAACCCAGTTAATCTGCTGATTATTCTTAACCATATCGTCGCGGAAATCCGTCACTTTGACAAACCAGCTGGACATTGCCTTATAAATCAGCGGCGTATCGGTGCGCCAGCAGAAAGGATAAGAGTGGGTGTACTGTTCTTTTTTGACGAGCAGACCTTTTTCCTTCAGCCACTGCATTATCGGCTCATTGGTTTCGAACACCTGTTTTCCCTGATAATCAGGAACTTCGCCGGTGAACTTTCCGGCTTCATCAACCGGACACACAATCGGAAAATTCTCATCGCAGGCACGGCAGGCTTCAAAGTCGTCCTGGCCAAAACCGGGGGCAATGTGAACAATGCCGGTACCGTCTTCGGTAGAAACGAACTCTCCCGACAGTACCTTAAACGCGCCCTTGGCCTTCAGATGCTGAAAATAGGGGAACATCGGCTCATAAGAAAGGCCTACTAACTCGGAACCTTTCATAGTTGCAACTTCGGTCGCATTTTCAAGCTGCTTTTTGTAACGTCCTTTCAAAGCCGTACCGATAATATATTTTTGGTCGCCTTCCTGCATAACCGAATAATCAATATCTTTGCCGACGGCAAGCATCAGGTTTGAGGGCAGTGTCCACGGCGTGGTGGTCCAAACCAGAATGTTCATTCCGTTTTCCAGCTTGAACATCACCGTGATGGCGTTGTCGGTTTTGTCCTGGTATCCCTGATTGACCTCAAAGTTGGACAACGGCGTTTCCGCAGCCCAAGAATACGGCAGAACGCGATAATCTTCATAAACCAGGCCCTTTTCCCACAACTGCTTAAAGTTGTTAATGACACTTTCCATAAAAGGCAGGTCCATGGTTTTGTAATCATGGCTGAAATCAACCCAGCGGCCGATGCGCTTAAACATATCGACCCAAATTCCGGAATACTTCAAAACGTCGGAACGGCAAAAATCATTAAACTTTTCAATTCCGAATTCCTCAATCTGCTTGCGTCCGGAAACGCCAAGCTGTTTTTCGGCAGACATTTCGGCAGGAAGACCGTGACAGTCCCAGCCAAGGCGACGCTCGACTTTTTTACCGTTCATGGTTTGAAAGCGGGCGACCACGTCCTTAACATAAGAGACCATTATATGGCCGTAGTGAGGCGTGCCGTTGGCAAAAGGAGGGCCGTCATAGAATACGAACTCGGCGGCACCGTCACGATTACGTACGGATTTTTCAAAAGTCTTGTCTTCTTCCCAAAATCTGAGAACTTCTTTTTCAACTTCAACGAAGTCAGGCTTAGCCTTAACGTCTGCATAATGTTTCGTCATCAGTAAACACCTTAAAATTAATCGGATTATAAATATTAAATTAGCAAGAACGGTCTGTTTTTATGTGCAAAAAAAGTGTATCCCCTAAGGGATAATAACGGAAGGAATGTATATGTAAAAATTTTGCACCATATTAAAACTCTTCAATAAAAACTGGAGGAAGTTTAATACAAGAAAATCCCCGAGTCAAATGTAATTTATAAGATTGTTGCGGCCGGCAGAGAATTTTATTTCCGGCTTTTGGCCGTCGACGTCATCCAGCGAAACATCATCTTGTCCCAAAGGCCGGCTTTGCGCTGCCGCATTTTTTCTTCAACCTCCTGCCGGCGGCGGTTATATTTGTTGCGTTCAAGATAAATCCACGGACGGCGGCGTTCTTTCCGCAGGGCCTGCAACGGGGTGAGTTCGCTTTTGAGGTTTGAATTTTTATCAAGAAAAGCCAGATGTTCTCCCTGACGGCTGTAAACGTCAACACGCTCGACATATTTGGACTTTTCGCTCATCCGGACAATAATCGGCAAAGCGGCAAAAAATACGCCGTGTTTTATAAAATCAGGCTTGCGCGGATAATTCTGAACATCATCGGCGGCAGGGTTCTTAAGATAGTTTTCAAGGGCAAACTCATAGCGGTGAACCATTCCCAGACGGCTTCGCTGTTTGTCCAGCGCCAAAATACAGACTTCCGTCCGGTAGCCGTTTTGCCGGGCTTTTTTTTCTTCGCC
>OCAV01002031.1_pt1 | contig 11669 bp, 10 predicted proteins | sample 1538331 | NCBI WGS metagenome assembly OCAV01 (sample SAMEA2580297, study PRJEB22360) | human gut metagenome | biome: human gut; feature: human-associated habitat; material: faeces | place: Denmark | collected 2008/2010
CCCCGCCGCAGTCGCTCTGATTGTACTGGCCGGACCGATTATCAACATCCTTTTCCAACACGGCAAATTCGGAACTTTCGAAACGGCCATGACAACCAGCGCCGTTATTGCCTACGCCGTCGGGCTGCCCGTATACGTTATGGTCAAAGCCCTCGCCCCAAACTTTTTTGCCCGCGGCGATACCCGTACGCCGGTAAAATACAGCGTCGTCGTTTTGCTGACAAACCTGTCGTTTGCTCTTCTGCTGATGAAGCCGTTTGGCCATGTCGGCATCGCTGCCGCAACCACTATCGCCGCTTTTGTTTCTTTCGCTCAGTATTACCGCGGACTCCGCAAACGCGGATACTGGGAATTTCCCCGTTTTCTGATGATAAAAACCTTCAAAATCTTTATTTGCTCCCTATTTATGGGAGGAATGCTGGAATTGGGCGAGTTTCTGCTAAATTGCCGCTACGGCAACTGGCTGAACCTTTCTCTGTGGCAAAAGCTGCCGATTTTTGGACTTTTGTGCATTTTGGGTGTTGCAAGTTTTGCAATAACCGCTAAACTAACGGGAGTGCTGGATATCAACGATATTCTTAAACTGTTGTCTCGAAGAGGTAAAAAAAATGCAGAATCAAAATCTTAAGGAACTTTTTGATAAACTGTTAAAAACGCTTGCCCGCCAACGCTGGTGGGAACGCCTGAGTTCGCCTTTTCGCCGGCTCGGTTCGTTCATTACCTCCTGGTGGCAGCTGTTGATTATCGTTTTTGCCGCCATCATCTTTTTATACTATCCCATCGGCGGTTGGATGATGAACAAAATCGATACCACTACCGATTATGAAATAAATACGCCGCCTTCCCAGTCTGCAACCGTAGAAATGATGTCTTTCCTCATCAAGCGGGAAGTCAGCGACAAAATGTGGACGCCCAACCTGCCTTTCATCTTCCCGTCATACGTCCTCGACAATATGCCTAACTTCCAGCTGGGACTGATGTCTGCGGTCAGCAACGTTTCTTCCTCTTTTGCCGCTAAAGTTGACCAGACAATCGCGCCGGAAAAGGAGCTTCCGCTCAAAACCGCCGCAGAACTGCTCAAATATCCGGGCACAATCTGGATGTTCTCGCCGCAAAACAAACTAACTCCGGTTCCTTCTGCCAACACCCAGTACAAAAAAGCCCGCAAACAGCTGGTTGCTTACAACCGGTCTCTGCGCGAAGGCGGCAGCGTCTTCTACAAAAGCCCCGGAGACTTGGCATATTTTCTGCAAAGAATGTCAAAAGACCTTTGGCTGAGCAACGAAAAGCTTGAGGCCCATATCCGCGAACACAGTTCGGATTGGGTCGATAACCGCAGCGATGACCTCTTTTATTATCAACAGGGAAAAATTTATGGCTATTATCTCTTGATGAAAGCGTTAAGTTATGATTATAAAGATATTATCTTGGCTAATGACATTTATCAGCCCTGGACTCAAATGGTCAAAGCCCTGGAAGAAGCGGTTGTCCTTTCTCCTGCCGTAGTTCGCAACGGCGAACCGGACAGTACGCTGGCCCCCAATCATCTGAGTTCCATCGGTTATTACAGCCTGAAAGCAGCGCTCATCAGCCAAAATATGATGTGTAAACTAACCCTGTCTGCGGCACAAGGAAAACAATAATGATAATTGAAACACAGACAACTCCGGAGGCTGACGTCCTCAATTTCTTTCCGCCGGTACAAATTTTGAATGCCGGCAGCGCGGAATTTGTCGATGCCAAATCGATTCGCAAATCGCCGTTGGCGGAACAACTGTTTGATCTGGGCGGCATTGCTTCAATTTTCATTACGTCGGATATGATTTCGGTCACCAAAGAATCTTCTGCCTCGTGGGACGAACTTAAACCTCAGATACTCGCCGAGATTATGGATTACCTTGCCACCGGCGAACAGGCCGTAATCGATTCATCTCCTTCATCCCGGGACGAAACCGAAATAATCAAACAAATAGAAGGGCTGATAAACGCCCGCATCCGTCCGGCTGTTAAACAAGACGGCGGAGACATCGTGTTCCAGAGTTTTGAAAACGGCATTGTTTATGTCGAGATGAGAGGTTCCTGTGTCGGTTGTCCCTACGCTATGGTCACCTTAAAAGAAGGGGTTGAAAAAATCCTCAAAACATACATTCCCGCCGTTAAAGAGGTTCGCAACATAACCCAGAAAAACGAGGCCCGATGATTAAAAAGTTCCTGCTGTTGCTACTGATTTTTAATTTGACGCCTCAGACAAGCAGCGCTGCGGCGCCGCAGGAACTTAACCTTTCCCGCCTTAACACTTCCCAACTTGAAGATATTTACGAATATTATGACTACAAAGGCGTTCGGGGATATCTGATGCTCCCGGGATATCACTATCCACCGATTTACCTCTCCTCTTTTCCAACAGACTTTGATGCCGTCGCCGATGAACAGAAGCGCATTGCATTGTTCATCAAAATACTGGCGCCGCTGGCTCTGCGCTTTAACCAACAAACGCTGGAACAGCGTCAGGTTATCGAACAAATCAAACAAAACTTTGATAAAAACCATGAACTGAGCGCAGAAGAAAGCCGCATTATCGAAAAAAACGCTGCCGAGTATGACGTTTTTACCCGCCTTAAAGGCTATCAGCGCCACAAGTTTTTGCTGACCGAACTTCTAAACCGTGTAGACGCCATTCCGCCCTCTTTTTTGATTGCCGCGGCAGCCATGGAAACCAACTGGGGAACCTCCCGCATCGTCAAAGAAGGCAACTCCCTCTACAAACAGCTGGTCTGGCATAGCGACAAAGGCCTGAAACCACGGGGAGAAACCGAAGACGACACTTACCGCATTCGGACTTTTCCCACAATATATGACTCTTTGCAGGACTTCGCCCACAAAATCAATTCGCATGTGGCTTTTGAACATCTGCGCAGTTTTCGAAAAGAGCTGCGCTCCCGAAACAGTGTCCTGCGCGGAACGACTTTTGCCTTTACGCTGATGTGGAATTCTCCTCTCAAAAATTATGCCGGCATCATAGAATACACAATTGCATTTTATGAACTGAATATAATTGACAAATCTTTACTAAATAGTAAAATGATTGACAAACCTCTCCCCGAGAGATTTAAAAAGTTAATACAATCGGATACCGGCAAAAAGGAGAAAATTTAACGAAACTGTAACAAAACTGTAATTGGTATTTTGGCCAAAAGTTTATTATTATATAATATATAAGAACTAACAAAAATGTGATGTGTGCAATGGATAAGAACCAACTAACCAGCCAAGATGTTAAAAATCTTTCTAAAAACCTGCAAACGGAAAACAAATCCGTTGTAGCGCAAAAGGTCAGCGCCTATTACAACGGCCACACCGTCACCCCCAAAGGCCTCCGCCTTGCAGAAGACATCTTTCGCATTATGGTGCGCGATGTTGAAGCCAAAGTCCGCCAGGTGTTGGCTGAAAGTCTGAAAAACACGCATAACCTCCCTGAAGACATTGTCCAATCCGTTATCAAAGACACTGATGCCGTTGCCGTTCCGTTCATCAAATATTACGCCGATTTGAATGCCGAAGATTTAATCAAGATACTTGACATTCCGAGCATAAACAAGCAAAAGGCGGTAGCGCAGCGCTTAAACCTGCCCAATGAAATTTCCGAATATATCGTCGAGCGTTGTCCCGAAGAAGTTGTCGGCGTCCTGATATCCAACGAGACCGCCAACATTCACGAAAAAACATATAATACTATCGTCGAAAAATACAGACAAAGCGAAGACATCAAAAAGCGTTTGGTATATCGCACCGAATTGCCGACGTCGGTAATTGAAAAAATCGCCAATTCCTTGTCGGAAGACCTCAAACGCCGTTTGATTCTGTCTCACAATCTTCCTGCCGATTTGGCAACGGACATCATTGAAGAAGTCAAGGAAAAAACAACGCTGCGCATTTCTGAAGACTATAGCTCGGACAAACAGATTGAAGAGCTGGTTCACCAGCTTTACACCTCAAACCGCCTGACCCCCAATCTTGTCGTCCGCTCCATTTGCATGGGAGATTTGAAGTTTTTCGAATACGCTTTGGTCTACTTGTCCAACACGCCGATTATCGAGGTTCGCAAAATCCTTTTCAACACCTCTGTCGACTTTATGATACGCAACCTTCTCCGTAAGGCATTCATTCCCAAAACGATGTTTCCGGCAGTGTTCAGTGCCTTGAAAATCATTAAGGAAATTCGCTTCGACTGCCGCAAGAACAATCGCAAGTCTTTTGCCCATAAAGTAATCGAACGAATTTTGACTTACGGCCCCAACAACGAAGAAATGAGCGAAGAAGACATCAACTATCTGGTCTCAAAAATCAGCTGATTTTATAGCTTTCTTAATATTTTTGGATTAAGCTTAAACAAAAAACAGTCTAAAGGATATCTCTGTGCCTGGTCCAAACGAAATCATCCTGCCGGATTTACTGGCGTTAAACGATTCCCTGATAAATGATGATTATCCCGTTATCATCGAAAAGGTAATGCGTGTGGCCCGCAAAGCCTGTGACGCCGACGGATGCTTTTTCTTCTCCGTCAGCGACAACAAATACATCAACCTTGAATACAGCCGCGTCAACAGCCTCAACGTAGGCATCAGCGGAACCGAAAATATGGCTTTTTTTCCGTCGGTGTTTCTGCCCGACGTCAAAAACCGCAGCCGCAAAGCCCCTTCCGAATACTGCGCGTTGAACCGCGAAATCATCAATTCGCCTAACATTTTTCAAACCACCGGTATAGACACCGATCTGATTGCCAAATTCGACGATGCCAATAACTACTCGACGATTTCCCTTTTGGCCATACCGCTGGTAGACCGCAAAGACAATCTCCTCGGTGTTGCCCAGTTCACTAATGCCAAAGACGCCAATGGTAAAATCATCAGTTTCACGACGGAAGCGCAGAAAGTTGTTCTGTCCGTCTGTAAGCTGATTACCATAGCCCTGGAAAACAAAAATCAAAAAGAAGCCTATTCACAACTCCTGGAATCTTTCATTGAAGTGCTTGCGCGTGCCATCGATGCCAAGTCGCCTTATACCGGCAGCCATTGCCAGCGGGTTCCCATCATTGCCCGGCTCCTTGCTACCGCGGCCGTTCAGGAAACCACCGGTAACCTCAAAACCTTTGAAATGAGTCCTGATGACTGGTACACGCTTCACATTGCCTCTTGGCTGCATGACTGCGGTAAGGTCACCACGCCGGAATATATTGTCGACAAGGCAACCAAGCTTGAAACCATTTTCAACCGCATTCACGAAATCCGCAATCGTTTTGAAATCCTGCGCCGCGATGCCCATATCGAATATCTCCAAAAGCGCCTGAACAATATTGACACCAAACAACACCTTCAGGCCGAATTCGTAGCCAAAGTCAAACAACTTGAAGAAGACTTTGCTTTTGTCGCCAAGTGCAATACCGGCGACATCGAGCTGAACGACCGCGACATTGCCCGGCTTGAACAGATTTCCCAAATCCAGTTTGTCCGCTACTTCAACCGGATGCTGGGTTTATCCTGGGCTGAACGCGACAATGTTGAAAACAAGGACTTCTACGTGCACCCGGCTCGGGAGAACCTTCTCCAAAACCGCAAAGACCAAATCTTCGGCCCCTACAACCGTGGCGAACTTTATAACCTTGAAATCCGCCGCGGAACGATTAATAAAGAAGAACGGGATAAAATTAACGAACATATCGTTGTCACCATTGATATGCTCAAAGCTCTCCCTTTCCCCAAAGAGCTGTCCAAAGTCGTAGAATATGCCGGCGCTCACCATGAACGCATCGACGGCAAAGGTTACCCCAACGGCCTCACCGGAGACCAAATGTCCGTCCCTGCCAAAATTATGGCCATTGCCGATATTTTCGAAGCGCTCACCGCCAACGACCGTCCTTATAAGGAACCCAAAAAACTTTCCGAAGTCTTGCGCATTATGCAACAAATGAAACATAACGGACATATCGACCCTGATTTGTATGACGTCTTTATTCGCAGCAAGGTTTATCAGGACTACGCAGAACAGTATATGGACAAGAACCAGATAGACGAAGTAACCCCTGAGGATTATTTATAATGTTGAAAATTTACACCGTATTATGCCGTGCCGGCACAATGGACAATTACGCCTACATTCTGGTAGACGAAGACACCCGAACGACCGCCGTCGTCGACCCTTCCGAAAACGGGCCGATTATTGCCAAACTAAACGAATTGAAACTCACCCCTGAATACATCTTCAACACCCACCATCATTTTGACCACACAGACGGAAACCTTGAGCTTAAACAGCTGTACGGAGCCAAAATCGTCGGCAATCAGGCTGACGCGTCTCGTATTCCGGGATTTGACATTGGCGTTGTTCCCGGCGAAACTTTTTCTCTCGGGAAAACCACTGCCGAAATAATTGACGTTTCGGCTCACACCCAAAACCACATCCTGTGGTATTTTCCCGCAGACAAAGCCCTTTTCACCGGAGACACGCTGTTTAACCTATGCATCGGAGGCCTGTTTGAAGGCACTCCTCAGCAAATGTTTTCGGCTCTCTCCAAAATAAAAGAGCTTCCCGATGACGTGTTGTTTTACCCCGGCCACGAATACACCATGCCGGCAGCAATGACGGCTTATAACTTCAATCGGGGAAACCCTGAAATACGCCAATATCTTGAACGGGCAAAAGAACGGATAGAACAAGGTCTGCCGGTCGGTCCGGTGCCCTTGGGCATCGAAAAAAAATGCAACCCTTATCTTCAGGCCGGCTCAGCTCAGGAACTGAGAGAAATAGACTGATTTAAACTGACAAAACATTAGACAAAACACTTTGTATATGTTATAGTTTAACATATACAATATCTCAGGGTAACATCTATGGCAGAAACAACGACATCCTTTTCTTCCGACCAACTCAATCAACAGATTGAGCTTATTTTGGATGCCTACGGAATAGCTCCGCAAAACGGAGATACTGAACTGTACGACAAAATCACGGCTTTGATTGATACCCCTCAAAAAAAACAGCAGTTTTTTGACGAGATGGTCGCATACAAAACGGCTCAGCCCAATCTCGCCAATTATCAGGATCTTTATAACGATGCTCTGGATTTCAGCCGCAAACAGCCGGGAAATTACAATAAGGGAACCTACAGCAGCACAATTTCTCTGGTCAATCGCGAAAAAGCGGCCGGCCTGGACAGCTCTTTCTTAGACGTTTATCATATTTGCAACCAACCGGAAGCATCCCGAACCGCCGAAGTAAAAAAGGAGCTGGCAAAACAATCCCATCGCCGGCTGCTGACCGGTGCCTTGGAAATACAAACGCCGAATGACCAACAGCTGCTCAAAAAATTTATGACTGCCCTTCGCGACTCCGGACAAAAATTTGACAAGATTGTTATTCCCGTAGGTTGTGACGAACAAGGCCACATCCGCCACGCGATAAGCCTGGTAATCGAGGGAAACCGGGCAATGATTGTTGATCAATTGGGCGGCGGGGCTTATCAGGCCACTAAAACCAATATTGTAAATACCCTGAACGACTTTGGCATCACCACCACGGTCTATGCGCCGGCATTAAGCCAAAACCGCAGCGCCATTTTCTCCTCTATGGTGAACGAAGTTGCCCTCCAAGGCGACCTAAACGACTTCCTTACCAAATTCCAATCCTTGAATCAGGATGAAAAATGGGCAGAGGTTGATGCCCAACATACAAAAGATATAAAAGCGGCCGCCCAAGCCTATTATAAAAATTATCAGAACAATCCCGTATTCAAGCTGTATCTGCAAGCCCAGGGCATCACAGACTTTAATTATATGAATGCCGCCGCCAAAGATAAGATTATTGAGTGTTTCAATCAGGTAACTGCCGCCCGGGACTTCGTCGTCGACGAATATGCCCCGACACCGCAAGACCTGGAATGGAAAGAAGAAGTTAATGCTGTCTTTATGCCCAACTGCCAAAAGCTCACCAGAGCGTTTCAGCGTTTTGATACCAAAGACGACCGCGAACTTCGTTATCGCCTTAACAACAGCCTGATTTACTACTACGATAAAAAACATGTTCGCATCCGCAGCGAAAACACCAAAGACTTCGTCTTAATCTGCCAAACGGCCAAAGATATGGGCAACAACACCATCACTTTCGGCGCATTTGAAAAACATCCGGAATATAAGGCCAAACTGTATCTGGCAGCCCTGCAAACCGGAATGAAGATGAAAAATCAGCCCAGTTTGGACGAACTGCGCGCATATCCCGAATTTACCCAGATTCAAAGCATCATAAAACAAAAAAAGTTTGAAGAAGAATCCCGTAAAGCCTGGAAAAACCAGCCGGAATTGCGTAAGCGGGCTAAAGAATACCACGCCAAACTGGAGCAGGCTAATGCCGCAGCAAACCAAGATCCCGACTACCGTACTTTGAAATCCGAACTTTTTAATGCCCAAAAAGCGTTCAGCAATGCCAAAAAAAACGGAGCAGACCAGGACACCCTCAAACAGCTTGGCGAAAACGTTGACGAAGCCAAACGAAAGTTTAACGAAAACCCCTCGCAGGCAGCCATAGCATCAGCGGAAACGAACTTCCGCAACACTATAAAGGAAATGGCCGACAACTATATCAAATACGGCAGCAGTGAAAAAGACAAAACCTTACCGAATGAACGAAAAGAAAAACTAAAAAAACATTTGGAAATTTACGATGCCAATACTTTCTTTACCAAAACCATCAAAGGAAGGGACAATAAAAGATATCCCCTCTACGAAGAAACAGAAAGCGCTCTGGAATTGCAAAGAAAAATGACAGACAACGAAAAGAAAAGCTTGATTCGGAAACAAACCAAGAACCATAAAGAAGCTCAAATCGGGCTGCACGAATACATGAAAACTGCCGGCCGTTAATTTCTTTGAACGGGAAAACCGTCAATTTGCCGCAAACACTCACCGACAACCATCACTGCCGATACGGCAACGTTAATGGAGCGCGCATTTTCATTCATTGGTATCAAAAGACGCGCATCCGCGGCTTGATGTACCGCTTCCGGAACCCCCGCGCTTTCCCGTCCCATCAGAATAATGTCGTTGGGCTGAAATTCAAATTCGGTATATGGTCGGCAGGCATGCGTCGTTAACAAAACGATTCTCCCGTATTCGTCAGGGTGCTCTGCCCGATACTGCAAAAAATCATTCCAGGAATTATGACGGCGATAATCAGCCAGATGCAAATAATCCATCCCCGAACGTTTCAACGTCCGCTCCGAAAAAACAAAACCGCATGGCTCGATAATATCCAGAGGAACGTCGAGACATGCGCCCAATCGCAGTAATGTTCCCGTATTTTGCGGAATATCCGGTTGAAATAAAGCCAATCGCATTTTCTTCTCCTCAAATGATGCTGCTTATTACTCAAATACCCTCAAAAATCACCGGAAGCAAGCAGTTTTTTAAACTAAAAAAGCCCCATTTGCCGGTAAAGCTCTCCTTTCCTGCCGCTTATCCCTTTTCAAACGTTCTCCCTGCTTTTGCAAAAAATGTTCTGGTATTCGGCCGTAACCAAAAATTTTGTTTTTGCATAAAAAAACGGGTGGTCGTTTCACAACGCCCAACCCGCAAGTTGTCAAAAAACGGAAAGAGTTAAAATTGTCCTCTTCTGTAATATATTTCTGCCAGCTCCCGTATATTTTCAGCATTAGCCAAAACGGAATAAGGCGGATAATACTGAGTTTTTTGTGACAAGGCTGAAAAAACCTTGTTGGCGGCCATAAAGAATTTAACTTCTTCAGCCTGCCGGGCATTCGTTTCCGGTTCGCTTTCCCTCACGCGCAGCTCTTCAAACAAACGGTTTCCCAATCCATACTCGGTATGACCGCTGATTTTCTTTACCACGTCTAAAACCTCATTGATAAACTTTTCCTTGTATATCTGCTCTGCAAACAAAGCATCAATAAAGTCTTCAACGGTTTTCTTTCCAAAGGAATTACGCAGTCTCAGCTCGGGAAAAAGCAGTCTCAAATGACGAACAAAATTTTCTCTCTTAATAGAAAAAATCTCCAAATTAAGATCTTCTTCGCCTTCAACTCCGGTAAATTTTACAAATTCGTTCCATACGATGCGTTCAATTTCTTCTCTAGCCATAACTTTTAAATTTTAATTGTTTAACAATAATATCTTTTTGATAAACCGGAGAATATCACATCCGGGATTTATTGTCAACTTTTTGGCTAAAAAAATATTTTAAGAAAAAACCGATTACACTCTTAGACGTTGAAAAGAAAATTAAGCAAATCTCCGTCTTGCACGATATAGTCTTTTCCTTCGGAACGCATTTTTCCGGCTTCTTTGCAAGCCTGCTCACCGCCGAATTTGACAAAGTCGTCATACGCAATAGTCTCGGCACGAATAAAACCGCGTTCAAAATCAGAATGAATAATGCCGGCACATTGCGGAGCCTTCGAACCTTTAATAAAGGTCCAGGCGCGCACTTCTTTGGGACCGGCGGTAAAATACGTCTGCAATCCGAGCAGGTCGTATCCGGCCCGAATGATTTTTGACAAGCCGGTCTCTTCAAGCCCCAACGCCGATAAAAATTCTTTTTTCTCATCTTCGGATTCCAATTGGGCAACCTCAGATTCTATCGCGGCAGAAATAATGACCGCGCTTGCACCTTCTGCCTTGGCCTTTTCAAAAACCTTCTCGGAAAAGGCATTGCCCGAGGCAGCGGAGTCTTCATCCACATTGCAGACATACAACACCGGCTTTGCCGTTAACAGCTGAAGCATTTTATATGCCTTTGCAGCGTCTTTGTTGGCTGCGTCGGGTGCCGCAACCCGTGCCGGCTTTCCGGCTTTCAGAGCGTCAATAACCGGTCCCATAACGGCAACATTGACGATTGCCTCCTTGTCCCCGCCTTTGGCTTTTTTCTGAGCCTGGTCAAAACGTTTTTCCAAGGATTCCAAATCGGCTATCATCAATTCGGTTTCAACAATCTCTGCATCCCGAATAGGATCAACGCTGCCTTCAACATGCGTAATATTGTCGTCTTCAAAACACCGCAACACATGAATAATGGCATCGACTTCACGGATATTGGCCAAAAACTGGTTGCCCAGCCCCTCACCCTTTGAAGCGCCTTTAACCAATCCCGCAATATCCACAAATTCCAACTGGGTCGGCGTTACCATTTTGGGACTGACAATTTCTTTCAGTTTCTCCAGACGTGCATCCGGCACGGCAACCCGTCCCGTGTTCGGCTCAATGGTACAAAACGGAAAATTAGCCGCCTGAGCCGCAATTGTCTGTGTTAAAGCGTTAAACAGCGTGGACTTGCCTACATTGGGCAAACCGACGATACCGCAATTAAATCCCATAAAAAAACTCCTCAAATAATCAATCTCGCTTGAGGAGTCTTTTAGCCCATAAAACCCGATTTTTCAAGGTTTTTATTTTTTCTGTTTCAACAGGCCGATTTTGTTGGAAAAAGCACTGACGCCTTCGGTCATCAAAACCCCGATGTTCTTGACTGCGGCGTCAATATTTTCGTCAATCAAAACACTGTCTACCTTCGAAAATCGCGACAACACATGGTTAACCACGGCCTCGCCGCCGCTTTGAGGATGTCCGACCCCGATGCGGATGCGGTGATAGTTAGGGCTGATTGCC
>OCAV01002039.1_pt1 | contig 11632 bp, 10 predicted proteins | sample 1538331 | NCBI WGS metagenome assembly OCAV01 (sample SAMEA2580297, study PRJEB22360) | human gut metagenome | biome: human gut; feature: human-associated habitat; material: faeces | place: Denmark | collected 2008/2010
TTGCGGGAAACCGCAGCTGCTTTTTTGCCGCCTTGCCATAGAACGCCCTCTTTGCAACAAAGTCATACCCGCTTGTGATAGATTCTTTCCAGAAGGTTTATCAGCGAATACAACCCCATTGCCATAATGCAGAGCAGAACGATGGACATCAGCAGCCAATCCATTTTAAAGACCTGGCTTGAGTAAATGATCAGATAACCAAGCCCATCTCTTGCCGCCAGGAATTCTCCGATGATCACGCCTACCAGGCATAGACCGATGTTGACTTTCATATTACTGATAATGGTAGGAATCGTGCTGGGGAGAACGACCTTGGTCAGGGCATGGAACCTGCTTCCTCCTAAGGTATAGATTAACTTTATCTTTCCTGGGTCTACGATGGTAAAACTGGTATAAAGGCTTAGGATGCTGCCGAAGATCGCCACAGACATTCCGGCCACGATAATGGTAGTCTTGGTAGCCCCCAGCCAGACGATTAAGAGTGGCGCCAGCGCCGATTTGGGCAGGCTGTTCAGGACTACCAGATAGGGATCCAGGATCTCGGAGAGCTTGCTGCTGAACCAGAGCGTAACTGCCACCAGAATGCTGATGGCAATTACGAGCAGGAAGCTGACGATGGTCTCATACAATGTGACTCCAATATGGAGGAAGATGCTTTTATCCAGCACCATGCCCCAGAAGCACAGCGCAATCTTAGAAGGGCTGCTGAAGATAAAAGAATCTATGATCCCCACATTAGCAGTGAATTCCCAGATAAAAAGGAAACTTAAAAGAATCAGTATCCTGGAAACACAGACAATTCTTTTATGCTTCTTATGCTGGAGAAGGTATTTTTTCTGTCCTGCAGATAGGTCACTCATTGGTGTTCAGCTCCTTCCAGATGAGATTGAAATAGGTCTTGAATTCCGGAGCGTTCCTGCGGTTCAGGGGCGTATCGGAATCCAGATCGAATATGAGCGGGATCGTCTGCCTGATGGTAGCCGGCCGGCCCGATAAGACGATGACTCTGTCAGCCAGAGAGATTGCCTCCGACAAGTCATGAGTCACCAGCAAGGCAGACTTCTTCTCCTGGCGGAGGATCTGTCCGATGTCATCGCCTACATTCAGCCGGGTTTGATAATCCAGGGCAGAGAAAGGCTCATCCAGAAGCAGAAGGTCAGGCTCCAGAACCAGCGTCCGGATGAGAGCGGCCCTTTGGCGCATGCCGCCGGACAGTTCGGACGGGCGGGCATTCTCGAACTGGCTCAAGCCATAGACATTCAGAAGTTCATGGGCACGCTGCCGGGTTCTGGCCGTGAGCATGTGTTGTACTTCAAGCCCCAGTACTACGTTGTTGTAGATCGTGCGCCATTCAAAGAGTTCGTCATGCTGAAGCATATATCCTACATTCGTGGTACTCTCTCTTAAGTACTTGCCATTAATTTTTATCAGGCCTTTTTCCGGAGTGATCAACCCTGCGATCAGAGAAAGAAGTGTAGATTTGCCACAGCCGGAAGGTCCTACTATGGATACAAACTCCCCTTTGTTCAATGCAAAGGAGATGTCGATAAGAGCAGGCGTTTCTCCTTCCAGGTTATGGTAGGCGTAATGGATATGTTTTAATTCTAATACTTGTTCCATAGGAACCTCCTGTAATGACTATATACTATTTTATGTGGATATGGGGAATTAGTGACGGATTGCACTTGTCAGAATAGTAAGAAGAAGTTATAATTCATAAGTACAACACCAAGAACTATCAAGGGGATGGGGCAGGATGAATTATCAGAAGGAACTGGACAGGCTGATCGAACGCCTGAAAAAGGAAGAGAAAGTGCCAAGCCTATTGCTGCACAGCTGCTGCGCGCCTTGCAGCAGTTATGTGCTGGAATATCTGAGCGACTATTTTAATATCACGGTTTTCTATTATAATCCCAATATATTTCCAGAGAGCGAATATACCAAGAGGATACTGGAGCAGCAGATGCTGATCGGCGAGATGAAGGTGAAGCGTCCGGTATTATTTATTGCCGGGCACTATGATAAGGAACGGTTTTACGAGATGGCAAGGGGAATGGAACATCTGAAAGAAGGCGGCGAGCGCTGTCTGAAGTGCTACGAGCTAAGACTTCGGGAAGCGGCAAAGATTGCAAAAGAAGGCGGATTTGAATATTATACGACTACGCTGAGCATCAGCCCGCTTAAGAATGCAGACCGTTTAAACGAGATCGGAACCAGGCTTGCGAATGAATACGGTGTGAAATACCTGCAGTCAGACTTCAAAAAAAGGAACGGATATAAGCGTTCCATCGAGTTGTCGAAGGAATTCGGACTCTACAGGCAGGACTACTGCGGATGCGAGTTTTCCATAAGAAATGTAAAATAATGCAATAATTGTTTGATTTTATGCAGAAATATGATAAAATCGTAGACAACGATTCAATACGAAAGGAAGAAAATCCATATGGCACAGTTGTGGGGAGGTCGTTTCACAAAAGAAACAGACCAGTTAGTATACAATTTTAATGCATCAATATCATTTGACAAGAGATTTTATGCACAGGATATCCGGGGCAGCATCGCGCATGTGATGATGCTTGCGAGACAAGGGATCCTTACGGATATCGAGAAGGAAAAGATCATCGAGGGACTGGAAGGCATCCTGGATGACGTGGGGCAGGGCAAACTCGTCATATCAGACAAATATGAGGACATCCACAGTTTTGTGGAGGCTACCTTGATCGACCGGATTGGCGAGCCTGGCAAGAAGCTGCATACCGGAAGGAGCAGGAACGACCAGGTGGCTCTTGATATGAAACTTTATATAAGAGATGAAGTACATATGCTGGATAATCTGGTGGAAGAGATACTGCTCGCAATCCTGACCATTATGGAAGAGAATATTGATACCTACATGCCGGGATTTACCCATCTGCAGAAGGCTCAGCCGATTACGCTGGCCCATCATATGGGGGCATACTTCGAGATGTTCAAAAGAGACCATGAAAGGCTGACAGACCTGTACCGGAGGATGAATACGTGTCCGCTGGGCTCAGGCGCGCTGGCAGGGACTACATATCCGCTGGACCGGGAATATACGGCAAGGCTTCTGGGATTTGAAGGCCCTACGCTAAACAGCATGGACGGAGTGTCCGACAGGGACTATCTTCTGGAACTGCTGTCGTCCCTTTCCATCATTATGATGCACTTAAGCAGATTCTCGGAGGAAGTGATCATCTGGAATTCCAATGAGTATCAGTTTGTAGAGATTGATGATGCTTACAGCACGGGAAGCAGCATCATGCCCCAGAAGAAGAACCCGGATATCGCGGAACTGGTCCGCGGCAAGACCGGCCGGGTATACGGGGCCTTGAATGCGCTTTTTACGACTATGAAAGGAATTCCGCTGGCATATAATAAGGATATGCAGGAAGATAAGGAATGGGCGTTCGACGCAATAGACACTGCGAAGGGGTGCCTGACATTATTTGCGGGGATGCTAAGGAGCATGCAGTTTAATAAAGCGCGCATGAAGGACAGTGCAAGACATGGGTTCACCAATGCGACGGATGCCGCTGATTACCTGGTGAATCACGGGATGCCTTTCAGGGATGCCCACGGCATTGTAGGACAGTTGGTACTGACATGCATTGACAAAAAGATCGCGCTGGATGAACTCCCTCTGGAAGAGTACCAGAAGATCTGTCCGGCCTTTGAAAAAGATATATACGATGCGATCAGCCTGGAGACCTGCGTGAACAAGAGAATCACGACCGGGGCGCCGGGAAGGATGGCAATGGAAGAGACACTGGCCATGTATAAAAAGTACATGGAGGAATATTAAGATAAGGAGACATTGACAATGGAAAAGAAATTAAAAGTAGGTATCTTAGGAGCAACAGGTATGGTTGGACAGCGTTTTATCTCATTGCTAGAAAACCATCCATGGTTTGAAGTCGTTACGGTGGCTGCAAGCCCGAGATCAGCAGGAAAGACTTATGAAGAGGCCGTAGGCGGACGCTGGAAGATGGATACTCCGATGCCGGAAGGCGTTAAAAGCCTGATTGTCCTGAATGTAAATGAAGTGGAAAAGGTGGCGGAAACGGTTGACTTTGTATTTAGCGCCGTTGACATGACCAAGGAAGAGATCAAGGCAATTGAGGAAGCCTATGCCAGGACAGAGACCCCTGTCGTATCTAACAACAGTGCTCACCGCTGGACGCCAGACGTTCCGATGGTAGTGCCGGAGATTAACGTGGAGCATTTTGATGTGATCGAGTCTCAGAAGAAGCGTCTGGGAACAGAGCGCGGCTTCATCGCAGTCAAGCCAAACTGCTCCATCCAGAGTTATACCCCATGTCTTGCTGCATGGAAGGAATTTGGCCCCAAGGAGGTGGTTGCCACTACCTATCAAGCAATCTCGGGAGCCGGAAAGACATTTAAGGACTGGCCGGAGATGGTAGAGAATATCATCCCATTTATTGGCGGAGAAGAAGAAAAAAGCGAGCAGGAGCCGCTTCGCGTACTTGGCAAAGTAGAGGATGGCCAGATCGTAAAAGCACAGCTTCCAAAGATTACCTGCCAGTGTATCCGGGTTCCTGTATTGAACGGACATACGGCTGCCGTGTTCATTAACTTCGAGAAGAAGCCGACCAAAGAGCAGCTGATTGAGAAATTGACGAGTTATAAGGGATTTCCGCAAGAGGCCGATCTTCCAAGCGCACCCAAGCAGTTCGTGCGCTATATGGAGGAAGATAACCGTCCGCAGGTTACGCTGGATGTAGACTATGAGAACGGCATGGGAGTGTCTATCGGACGTCTCAGGGAAGACACGATCTATGACTACAAGTTTATCGGCCTTTCCCATAATACAGTCCGCGGCGCGGCAGGCGGCGCAGTGCTCTGCGCAGAGGCTTTGTCCTATCATCGATATATCAAGAGCAAATAAAGATAGAGAAAGAAGGAATCCGAGGCCTTTTGCGCAGGCATCCGGGTTCCTTTTTCCCTTTTCAACAATGCCGGTTAGTGTTAAAATAAAACAAAGATTATGCGCAGACTAAATTTTTGAAGGATTTACCAAAGTTTAACTTATATCTAATAAAGGAGAGCCTGTTGTCTGGTATGATAGAGGCATACGAATGAGATGATAGGAAAAGAGGGTGTAAATTATGAAGGAAGATATCTTAAACTATACGCAGAACAGGGAACTGTCATGGCTTAAGTTCAACCAGAGGGTTCTGGAGGAGGCGCAGGATCCGACAGTTCCGCTTCTGGAGCGGATGAAATTTGTCGCGATATTCACCAGTAATCTGGATGAATTCTTTATGATCCGCGTCGGAAGCCTATTCGACATGGCGCAGACGGATGCGAACACAGTGGACAGCCGTTCCGGCATGACTCCAAGGGAGCAGCTGGATAAGATATTCGAAGCAGTAGCCCCTCTCTACAAAGAGCGGGACAAGACTTATGCAGACATTAAGAAGCAGCTGCATCCTTATGGCGTATGCGGACTGGATTTTAAAGAACTGGAGCAGTCCGAGAAGAAATACGTGAAAAAATACTTTAAGGAGCAGATTCTTCCCATTCTATCTCCGCAGATCGTGGATGCGAACCATCCGTTTCCCCACCTGCTCAATAAGGCGCTGTATGTGACCGCCAGCCTCAGATATAAGGACAAGACCAAGGAAAAGACGATGCTTGGCATCGTCCCGGTACCCGAATTTGTCTCCGATATCCTCTATCTTCCGGGCCATGATATCCGTTATATCCGTATGGAAAAAGTACTGATGGAATACGTAGATATCGTGTTCGGACAGTATGAAGTGTCGGATGTCAATTACATCTGCGTAACCAGGAATGCGGATATCGCGCCGGACGATGAAGCGCTGGAAGTCAGCGACGACTTCCGCTATCTTATGAAGGAGACGCTGCATAAGCGCCGCAGGATGGCGGTGGTGCGTCTGGAGGTGGCAGAAAAGTTCAGCCCGGATATGGAAAAGTATTTCTGCGACAAGTTCAACATCAAGCCGAACCAGGTGTTCAGGACCAAGATGCCGATGAAGCTGGATTATGTGTTTGCGATCAGCGGGAATCTGCCGGATTCCATGAAGCGCTCCCTGATCTATTCCCCATTTTCACCACAGAATTCCGCCCATGTGCAGGAAGGCAGCGTCATGAAGCAGGTGAAAAAGAACGATATCCTGCTGTTCTATCCGTATGAGAGCATGAATCCCTTCCTGCGCCTGATCAAGGAGGCGTCCACAGATCCGAATGTGCTGACCATCAAGATTACCATATACCGGCTGGCTAAGAAGGCCAGGCTGGTAGAATATCTATGTGCCGCGGCAGAGAATGGAAAAGAGGTGACGGTGCTGATCGAGCTTCGGGCAAGATTCGACGAGCAGAATAACATCGACTGGTCTGAGCGGATGGAGGAGGCAGGATGCAGGGTCATCTATGGATTTGAGGGATATAAGGTGCATTCAAAGATCTGTCTGATCACATACCGCAACCGGAATGAGATCCAGTATATCACCCAAATAGGTACCGGCAATTATAATGAGAAGACGGCGGCTCTTTATACGGACCTGTGCCTGATGACGGGCAGCAAGACGATCGGAAAGGATGCGGCGGAATTCTTCAAGAATATGTCCATAGGCAACCTGAATGGAATCTATGATCACCTGATCGTGTCGCCCACAAGCCTGAAGCAGAAGGTGCTCTATCTTATGGACGAGGAGATCCGCAAGGGAACGTCCGGCCGTATCGTGATGAAGATGAATTCGCTGACGGATGTGGATTTTATTGAGAAATTGGCAAGGGCATCCCAGGCGGGAGTAAAAGTAGACTTGATTGTAAGGGGAATCTGCTGTATACTTCCAGGAGTACCGGGATACACGGACAACTTAAGAGTCATGAGCGTGGTAGGACGCTTTCTGGAACATCCGCGTATCTTCAGTTTCGGTACTGGCGTAGAGCAGAAGATCTATATCGGTTCTGCGGACATGATGACGAGAAATACGGAGAAACGCGTCGAAGTGGCATGCCCGGTGCTTGATGAGACTATCAGGCGCCAGATCAACCACTATATGAGGGTCATGCTTAGTGACAATGTGAAGGCAAGAGTGCTTCAAAGCGACGGCACGTTTTGCAAGAAAGACGAGGAAAAGCCGCCAATCGATTCGCAGGCAGTGTTCATGGAAGAAGCAATCCACGCAAAGCGAAGCGCGCCTGTAAAGGAAAAGTCGATTGGAGCGTGGCTCAGAGCGTTCTTTAAGAGATAAAGGAGTTAGATTATATTTATGGGGAAATCACTTTATATTGCTGAGAAACCCAGTGTGGCACAGGAATTTGCCAAGGCACTGAAGATAAAGACAAGAAGGGCAGACGGATACCTGGAGTCAGAGGAAGCCATCATTACCTGGTGCGTAGGGCATCTGGTAACGATGAGCTATCCGGAAGAATATGATGCAAATCTGAAAAGGTGGAGTTTGGAGACTCTGCCTTTTATACCGGAGGAATTCAAATATGAAGTGATTCCGGCAGTGTCCAAGCAGTTTCGGATCGTTGCCGGACTTTTAAACAGGGAAGACGTGGACACCATCTACGTGTGCACCGACTCGGGACGAGAGGGAGAGTATATCTACCGTCTGGTGGAGCAGCAGGCAGGAGTCCATGGTAAAGAGCGAAGGAGAGTCTGGATCGACTCTCAGACCGAGGAGGAGATATTAAGGGGAATCCGGGAGGCAAAAAACCTGGATGAATATGATAATCTTTCAGCTTCCGCATATCTGAGGGCAAAGGAAGATTACCTGATGGGAATTAATTTTTCAAGGCTCCTTACCTTGAAGTATGGGAACAGCATTTCCAATTATCTTCATACCAATTATTCCGTCGTCTCTGTGGGCCGGGTCATGACCTGCGTCCTTGGCATGGTGGTCAGAAGAGAGCGGGAGATCAGAGAATTCGTGGAGACGCCATTCTACCGGGTGATCAGCACGATTGGCGAGACGGGGCAGAGTTTTGAGGGAGAATGGAGGGCCGTAAAGGGATCAAAATGGTTTGAATCGTTTGACCTCTACAAAGAAAACGGCTTTAAAGAACGGGAGAAAGCAGAACAGCTGATCACGTATCTGAGTGATCCGAAGCCCATCCAGTGCCAGATCGTATCCATTGAGAAGAAGAAGGAAAAGAAGAACCCGCCGCTTTTATTTAACCTGGCGGAACTTCAGAATGAATGTTCCAAGCGTTTTAAGATCAGTCCGGACGAGACGCTTCGCATCGTACAGGAATTGTACGAGAAGAAACTGGTCACCTATCCCAGGACGGATGCCAGAGTCTTGTCAACGGCAGTGGCAAAAGAGATCCATAAGAATCTGAATGGGCTTATGAAGTATGGGCCGGCCGTACCGTTCCTTCAGGATATTGTGGCCCTGGGAAGCCACAAGGGCCTTGAAAAGACCAGATATGTCAATGATAAGCAGATTACCGACCATTACGCGATCATTCCTACGGGCCAGGGCATTAATGCCCTGGGCTCTCTGAACCATCTGGCCAGCCAGGTCTATGACGTAGTCGTGAAGCGTTTCCTTTGCATCTTCTATCCTCCGGCCGTCTATCAGAAGGTGGCCATTGTGATCGGGATCAAGGAAGAATCCTTTTTCTCCAATTTTAAGGTGCTGGCAGAAGAAGGATACCTGAAAGTGGCAGGACTTCCCCAGGCAAAGAAAAGCGCGGCGGAGGCAGAAGAGGAAAACGGAGAAAAGGATACGGACACGGCATTTTTTGAGAAAATACAGGCCCTAAAAAAGGGCATGATTCTCCAGGTCCAGTCATTAGATATTAAAGAAGGGAAGACGTCGCCGCCGAAGCGTTACAATTCAGGATCGCTGATTCTGGCAATGGAGAATGCGGGGCAGCTGATCGAGGATGAGGAACTGCGCGCCCAGATCAAAGGAAGCGGCATCGGAACCAGCGCCACCAGAGGCGAGATCTTAAAGAAACTCTTCCATAACAAATATCTTGCCTTGAATAAGAAGACGCAGATTGTGACGCCTACCATGCTGGGAGAGATGATCTTTGACGTGGTGGAGAACTCCATTCGGTCGCTTCTGAACCCGGAACTGACAGCCAGTTGGGAGAAAGGGCTTACATACGTTGCAGAAGGAGAGATCACGCCGGATGAATATATGGAAAAACTCAGGCATTTTATCGTAAGCAGGACCCAGGGGGTCAAGGGCCTGTATAACCAGAGCCAGCTGCGCTCCTGCTACGACAGGACCGCGCAGTTTTACAAGAAGCCGGAGCAGGCAAAGAAGGCAGCAAAGAAAGAATCTAAATAGCAGAGAGGAGACAAAAGCAGCATGAAGGAATTAACAGTAGCCAGCTTGTACACACTTGAGGAAACCATCGCAAAGGACTTGTTTGAAGGGGTAGAGTATCCCTGGGAGGTGCTTCCGAAGATCAGCAGCTTCATCCTGGAACTGGGGGCCGCCCTGCCGGAAGATGAATACGACAAGGTGGGAGAAGATGTGTGGATCGCCAAGTCAGCCAAGGTATTTGAGTCTGCATATATCCATGGCCCGGCAATCATCGGCAAGGACGCGGAAGTCAGGCATTGCGCTTTTATCCGTGGAAATGCCATTGTCGGCGAAGGCGCCGTTGTGGGAAATTCTACAGAACTTAAGAATGTGGTCCTGTTCAATAAGGTGCAGGTTCCCCATTATAATTATGTAGGAGATTCCATTCTGGGATATAAGGCCCATATGGGCGCAGGCTCCATCACATCCAATGTAAAATCAGACAAGAAACTGGTGGTTCTAAAGACTCCGGATGGAAATATCGAGACGGGAATCAAGAAATTCGGGGCTATGCTGGGGGATGAGGTGGAAGTCGGATGCGGAACCGTCCTCAATCCGGGAAGCGTGGTCGGGAAGTGCACCAATATCTATCCGCTTTCCAGCGTAAGAGGCTACGTTCCGGCCGGGAGCATATACAAGAAGCAGGGAGAAGTAGTGGAGAAGATATAAGATAAGCGTCCTTTCGGACAGGAGGATATCAGATGAAGAAAATAGGATTTATCGGCGTAGGCATTATGGGCAAGTCTATGGTGAGAAATTTGATGAAGGCAGGCTTTGAACTGCATATCTATGCCCGCACCAAGTCAAAGGTGGAAGATGTAATCAGCGAAGGGGCAGCCTTTCATGAATCGATCAGCGAATGTGTTAAAGATTGCGAGGCAGTGATTACCATAGTCGGATTCCCGAAAGATGTGGAAGAAGTCTATTTTGACGAAGGCAATATCTTAGACAGCGCGAGGGAAGGGACCTACCTGATTGATATGACGACCACCAGCCCGATGCTGGCGCAGAAGATATATGAAGCAGGGACGAAAAAGGGATTCCATGTGCTGGATGCCCCGGTAACCGGCGGGGATACCGGAGCAAAGGCCGGAACCTTGTCCATATTGGCAGGCGGCCGGAGGGAAGATTACGAAGCCTGCCGGCCCTTATTTGAGGCAATGGGCACGAATATCAACTATCAAGGAGAGGCGGGCTGCGGCCAACATGCCAAACTTGCCAATCAGATCATGATTGCGGGAACCCTTTCCGGCGTGTGCGAGGCTATTACCTATGCAAAAGCCAAGGGGCTGGATCTTCCAACCGTCCTTAGATCCGTCTCTACAGGGGCGGCGGGAAGCAAGCAGCTGGATATCTTCGGACCGAAGATACTGGCTGAGGATTATGCGCCAGGCTTCTTCATGAAGCATTTTATCAAAGATATGAAGCTGGCTCTTACAGAAGCCAATATGAGCGAGTTAAGCCTGGATGTATTAAGCCAGGTGCTGGCCAACTATGAAGAACTGGAGGCAGAAGGCTACGGGGATCTGGGCACCCAGGCCCTGATGAAATACTATGAGGAATCCCAGGCCTAAGAGGTGCTGTTCTTGTAATGCCCGGGAAAGTATAGTAAGATAGAGACGTACACGATGAAAGGAGTGATAACATGTTAGAAGATAATTATGTAACATTTGAAATAGGCAAAGCAAAGCATATTGCACTGGTAGCCCACGATGGCAAGAAAAAGGAACTGGTAGACTGGTGCGACAAGAATAAGGATGTGCTAAAAAGCCACTTTCTGTGCGGAACCGGCACCACGGCCAGACTGATCGCGGAGAGGACAGGCCTCCCGGTCAAAGGATACAACAGCGGCCCGCTGGGCGGCGACCAGCAGATTGGCGCCAAGATCGTGGAAGGCCAGATTGACTTCATGATCTTCCTGTGGGATCCTCTTGAGGCCCAGCCTCACGACCCGGATGTCAAGGCTCTGCTTAGAATCGCAGTCGTATATGACATCCCGATTGCCAACAACCTGGCTACCGCGGACTTTATGCTGAATTCCAAGTTTATGAATGATACTTACAGCCGCAGGGTGGAGAATTTCAATAAGACGATCCAGGAGCGGGTGGAGAAGATGAAGTAATATTTTGGCGATTGAATTGGGGGAGACGGTAGATGGACGGTCTTAGGAGGGTGCACCCCGGCCTGCCTTCGACTCTCTTCGCCAGAACTTTGTAATTTCAAATACAGCCTAAATATAGAAACCGAGTCTATTCGATAGGAAATTTTGATAATTTCTCATCTCAGAGGCTCTT
>OCAV01002045.1_pt1 | contig 11613 bp, 12 predicted proteins | sample 1538331 | NCBI WGS metagenome assembly OCAV01 (sample SAMEA2580297, study PRJEB22360) | human gut metagenome | biome: human gut; feature: human-associated habitat; material: faeces | place: Denmark | collected 2008/2010
CGGACATTTGTCCGACATTCGTCCACCAGAGATAGAGATAGAGTTAGAGAAAGAGTTAGAGAAAGAGAAAGAGAAAGAGATAGAGATGGACAAGCTGAAGCTCTCGCTTCAGGGATATAATTACGGGAATAGATACATAACATGGGCAATCCGGAATCATGGAGGCTACAGTGCGGCCAACGCTCTGCAGTTTTCTCAGGAACAGGCTGCCGCTCATGGATGGGAACGGTATGGAGATCCGGAGTATGTGCCTCATGTTTTAAGATATTATTCGGGTGGAGGTCTGTTTGCCGGACTATTCGGAAACCAGCAGATCGTTACCATAGCAAAGAGCCAGCTTGGAAATGAAGGCGGTCAGAAGTTCTGGTCGTGGTGGGGATTTACCCAGAGGGAAGAATGGTGTGCCTGCTTTGTCAGTTGGTGTGCGGAACAGGCAGGACTACTTCAAAATGGAGCAGTACCGAGGTTTTCGTATTGCCCGGATGGAGTGGACTGGTTTCAGGCGCAGGGGAAATGGCAGGCGGCAGGGAGTATTCCAGCAGCGGGAAGTATTATCTTTTTTGACTGGGATCATGATGGCGTCAGTGATCATGTAGGAATCGTGGAAAGCTGTGATGGAACGACAGTCTATACGGTGGAAGGAAACTTTGGGGATGCGGTTGAGGAGAATAGTTATACGGTTCAATCAACATCTATCATGGGATATGGAATTGTTGGAACTAAGTAATCGATTTATTAGGGAGTAGCAAAAGAAAAGACCTGAACATGAATAGGAAATTTTCACTACAAAAGGCAATAAAAAATGTAGCGTGTCGGAAAAGTTTTTAGTATAATTTAAATGAAATTTTTTGTAGTAAGGGTAATACGATGATACATGTAGCGATTTGTGATGATGAAAAAGAATTTGTATCAGAAATGAGAGGATTGATAGAGCGTTATTCGGAAGAAAAGCAGAATGAAATTCGTATTTCTTCTTTTGCGAATGGTTTGGAATTAATGGAGCATTATGATAAAACTATAGATTTGATTTTTCTTGATATACAGATGAAGGGAATGGATGGATTAAAAGCAGCAGAAAAGATCCGCCAACAGGATGAGGAAGTTGGTATTATATTCCTTACATCTTTAAAACAATATGCATTGGAGGGATACAAATATCGGGCAGTAAATTATATTGTGAAACCGATGAAATATATTCGATTGAAGGTTGAGCTGGATCGGTGGATAGAGAGGTTTCGGAACAAAAATCCGCATATTGTAGTAACAAACGATAGTGGTTCATTTAAGGTAATGCTGAATACACTTCATTATGTGGAAACATATAAGAGAAATCTTTTATTACATACGGATGATGGAGAAGTAATTTCATATAAAAATATGAAGGAACTGGAAAAAGAGTTAGTACCTTATGGGTTTTATCGGTGTCATGTGGGATTTCTTGTAAATATGGAGTTTGTAAAACGAGTAGAGAAGTTGAATATAGAATTAACTTCTGGTGAAACCATTTATGCCAGCAAACCCAAAAAGAAGGAATTTATGGAAGCAATGGCTGAGTATTGGGGGAAAAGGCTGTGATCGTTTTAGAAACTTTATACCGGTTGATAGACTTACTTTATACTATGGTGTTATTGCTTATTTTTTGTGAAACACTGACTATTCGCAAAAATAAAATTTTGCAGATATTAGCACTTTGCCTTTTATGGTTTATAGGAACTGTGCCGATATATTCTCATGATGTGAGAAGCGTGATTATTGCCTTAGTTGAATTTATTGTATTTTTGGCGATTTTCTTCAATGACGGGTGGGTTAAAAAAGTTTTGATGCTTTCATTTTTTTATCCATTCATTGTTTCGATAAATTATTTGATGATAAATCTTTCTGAGAGAATATTCTATGCAGTTACTAGTGTAGAGCGGACAGCAGACTGGACGCAAGAAGTAATTTTGATAGATAAGAGTATTATTTGTTCATTTTCTTTTGTTCGGCTCCTGCTAGGGATTGGTTTTTATTTATATTTGCGTAGATATTTAAGAGAAATTTCGGAAATGATGCCAGATAAGATTTGGAAAGTCTTGGCTACGATATTGATAATGCCGCTTTCTTCAATTCTAGGAATAGTTTATTTCTTTCCAGAAGGAACGGTATTCTTATATCCGATTTGTATCGTAACTATAATTACTGAATTTGCATGCATTTATCTTTCGGCTTATATCTGCAGAAAGATAGTATCTGAAAATGAAGCTCGTGAATTGAGAATGAAGCAGGTGTTTTATGAAGAACGTCTAAAAGAAGAAGATCGTATTCGTTCAATTTATCATGATCTGAAAAATCATTTGTTAATTTTACAATCGAGGGTAACTAATGGAGAAGAAACTCAGGAAATGATTCAATCTTTACAGAAACAAATATCAGATTATGAGAATTATGTAGAAACAGGGAATTCCTTTTTAGATGTGATATTTGGGGATAAAATGAAAATGGCGAAAGAGAAGAACATTGATTTTCATTCTGAGATTGATTTTTCTAAAGGAGATTTTTTAGATGGTCTGAGTGTTAGCACCATATTTGGAAATGCTTTGGACAATGCGATAGAAGCGTGTGAAAAAATTTCTGAAGAAGAGCGTTTTATTACTGTTAGAGGCAGTGTAGAACAAAGTTTCCTTGCCATCCAGATTGAAAATGCTGCGTGTCAGAATGATTGCGGACAGAGTGTGAATACTACAAAAAGTGATAAGTTCCTGCATGGCTTTGGAAAACAGAATATTCAAAGGGCAGTAGAAAAATATGATGGTAATGTTGCATGGGGGTATAAAGACGGAATTTATACGTTGTCTATCCTGATTCCTCTGGCGAAGTAAAATAAAATATTGAATGCAGATAAGCTGTATACGGTTCAGTCGTATATGGCTTTTCTTTATGAAAAATTATGAGAGGTCAAATTGCGCATTGTAGAGGTCAAACAACGCATCTGGCATTGAAAAATTCTGCTGAAAAAATATACTGAAATCAAAGAAACTAAAGGAGGAATATTTACATGAGCATTTTGGCTGCAAGAGAATTAAAAAAATATTATGGTAAGGGTGAGAGCCTTACAAAAGCTCTGGATGGAGTCAGTCTGGATATAGAAAAGGGAGAGTTTGTAGCGATTATTGGAGCCTCTGGAAGCGGAAAATCTACTCTGCTTAACATGATTGGGGGATTGGATATATCTACTTCTGGGAAAGTAATGATTGGTGGGAAAGAGATGGATCAGTTGTCAGCAGATGAATTGACGGTATTTCGGCGGAGGAACATTGGATTTATTTTTCAAAATTACAACTTAATTCCAGTATTAAACGTGATGGAGAACATTACTTTGCCGATTGAGTTGGATGGAAAGAAACCGGATAAGAAGTTTATTCAGCAAATTATTGGATTATTGGGATTAACAGAAAAGGTTCAGAAAATGCCTTCCCAGCTTTCAGGAGGTCAGCAACAGAGAGTGGCAATCGCAAGGGCTCTGGCAAGTAAGCCGTCCATTATTCTCGCCGATGAACCGACTGGAAATCTGGATTCGGAAACTAGTGATGAGGTGATGAAATTATTAAAGATGACTAGTGAGAAATTTCATCAGACCATCATTATGATTACTCATAATCCAGAGATTGCAGAGCAGGCAGATCGGATGATTCTGATTGCACATGGGAAAATTGTGGAAGGGGAATGTCATGCGGGAAGATAAGAAGATACAAAAACAGGCAATAGTCCGTCTGGTAAAAAAGAATTTCAAGAAAAACAGGTTAAGGAATATAGTTTTAATACTGGCAATTATGCTGGTTACGATTTTGATGACAGTTATGTTTGGCGTAGGCATCAGTATGATGGAAAATATGAGTCAGGCGAATTTGCGTATAAAGGGAACTGAGGCGAATGGACTTTTACTGAATCCCGGAGATAGTATGGAGCGGCTAGAAAATGTCAGCGAAATCAGCCAGATTGGATGGCAGCAATATGTGGCTGAGGTAAATACAAAAGTAGAACTTCCTGGAAAAAATAAACTGGTTATGACTGCATACGATGAGATAGAGTGGAAAAAACATATTGAATCAACTATCTCAGAACAAGAAGGGGAATATCCGGAAAATGAAAATGAAGTAATGATTTCTGAGTGGAGTCTTGAGCAGATTGGGATTACAGATCCAGAAATAGGCATGAAAATACCTTTTTCCTTTGTTACTTTGGATGGGAGGAAGTTTGAGCAGGAGTTCGTATTGAGTGGTTATTATCAAGATTATATTTATCGATCCGGAATAACACCAAACAGTGGAAATACGATTGCTGCGAATTGTTATTATATCGAGCAGGGAAGCAGCCGCAGGGCTGTAGGAAATATAGTTGTTTCAGAGGCGTTTGCAAAAAAATATGGCACAGCAGAAGGAATGATGGGAACATGCCGAATCGATGATAGGTTAAATTCCGATGAAGCATTAGAGTTACTGGCGAAACATACTGGAAGAAAAGATATGATTGTTATCGGACTCACTAAAAATTTCGGACAGACATTATCTGCTGCAATTTTACCGTTTGCCTGTGTAGTGCTTATAATTATTGCAGGATATTTTCTCATTTACAATGTGGTGAATATTTCGGTGCTTCAGGAAATGCACATGTATGGTCAGCTAAAAACATTGGGTGCAACAACCAGCCAGTTAAAGGCAATCGTAAGAAGGCAGAGCTGGATGGTGTCTTTTATCGGGATTCCATTGGGACTTTTGTCTGGTATTGGGTTTTCAGTTTTGGTTGTACCAACTGTAATGGAGAAAATGACGTCAGGAAATGGTTTCGGAGAGGCTCTTACGAATCAGGTGTCTATTTCTCCGGTGATTTATCTATTAGCTGCGTTATTTGCATTTATTACGGTTAGCATTAGTAATCGGAAACCAGCAAAAATGGCGGCAAGCGTATCTCCGGTGGAGGCATTAAAGTATGTAGAAAGTACAGAAAATATGAAATCTCATAAGGGAAGCAGTGGGGGAAAATTGTACCGGATGGCGTTTCGGAATGTCTTCCGGAATAAGAACAGGACATTTGTTACTTTTACATCATTGTTCTTTGGCTTGGTATTGTATTTTATCATCAGCACTTGTTTGTATGGTATTGACTATGAAAAGAAGTATCAAAAAGAGATACCGGATTCTTTCATTTTAAGAAATCTGACGTACCAGACAGATGATAGTAACACAATTGAAGAATATTTTACGTCGGAGATTATGGAGAAGGTTTCTGGGATGGATGGCGTGGAAAGTGTTGTAGCAGACTATGTGGAACCAGTCAGATTTCTGAATGTAACAGAAGATTTGGAGGCATACGTCAAAGAGCAGGCATTGTACCGGGAATGTAGTGAAGATGAGGTGAAAGAAGACTTTCTAGGAGAGGCTGTTGGACTTTCTATGAAGCAGCTACAGAAATTCAGTTACCAGAGTACCTTGAGTAAGGAAGAAATTCAGGAGAAGTTAGAAACTGGTGAGGGTATTTTCCTTATTGATTTGGGTACACAAGAATACAAACAGATTTCTGGAAAAGAAGTGAAGATAACTGCAAGAGATGGAAGGCGAAATGTCACATATACTGTTTTAGGAACATTATGCATTGGAATGAAAGATAACTATGAAAACAGTTATAGGGATTACGGATATGTGAACAGGGACAATTCCACATACTTTTATACCTCAGAACAGGGGGTAAAACGATTGAGAGAAAATCCAAGAGTTCAGACACTACGGGTAAATGTAGAGGCTGGAAAAGATGCGCAGATTTTTTCAGAACTTCAAGACATGTTTTTAAGCGCAGAGGGTATATCTATGGAATCTCAGTTAGAGACAAAACAAATGACGGAACAGGGATTTGGTAGTATTTATATGGCCGGGATGGTATTTTCTGCGTTCTTGATTGGAATGGGAATGTTGAATTTTGTAAATGTCATCTTCACGAATATCTATACACGTCAAAAAGAACTGGCAACTTTAGAGAGCATTGGAATGACAAGGAAACAATCTAAGAAGGTGTTAATCATAGAAGGAATATATTACAGTATCATAACAATAGGACTTCTATTGACAGTTGGACTTCTGATTTCCACATTGGCGTTTCAGTTGGTTCAAAAACTGGTCTATTTTACTATGTTTGGGATTCCGATAGTGCAGTTTACTTTGGTATTTGTTTCTATGATTTTTATTTGTGCTGTGGTGCCACTGTTGGTGTATCGTAATATTTCAAAAGAGAGTATTGTAGAACGATTGAGAAGAGGGCAGGATTGACTTAAGGCGAAAATAGAGATGGTAGTATATGGAATATAGAATTACATTTTCAGGACAGGGGGAGTTTCTTATTATTTCCCCCAGAATCCTGAATACATTGATTGAAAAAATTCATAATAGCGGAAAGCTGGAGTTATCTATTCAAGTAGGGGATATAATGTCGGAATCATATCGGGAGTATATCCTAAATGTTATCAACAGTAATCGTGAGGATTCATATTTCTGTTTTTCTAACATACCAGAGAATCCGATAACCATGAAGCAATTGTATCAGATTACAGAAGAACAGATGAAGAATCTAGATATTGGAAAAGAGAAATGTCTTGAGCGTATTAGACTTTTGGAGAAAAAAGGAAAATTATTAGAGATAAATTGTTCAGAAGTATTCTGGATTGCTTGTCAGGACTCAGAGTCAGTGTTTCTTTATCAGTATGCGAATGGAATGGAAGAAAAAATAGTGATTGAAGTGGAGAAAAACAGAGGCGTTTAAACGTATAAGGAGACAGGTATGATGGAAAAAAGAATAATTATAATTGTAAATACCTGTGATTTTTATTTTGATAGTTTAGAACTATTGAATCAATGTGTTGAAATATATATATCAAAAGGGATTCAGGATGGGATATCTCACTTGAGCTTATTTTCCTATCATCTAATATTGATTTTTTTTACAGAGGGAATCAGGAATTATCCGTCAGCTTGTAGAAACTATTCGAAAAATGGTATTGATCCCAATTCTTGTCCTATTGCCGGAAGGTGCTAAAAACCGAGCAGAGATAATACGAGCTGGGGCAGATGTGGTATTGGAAACACCATATGATTTGAAAGAAGTGGAGTTACAGGCGTATGCACTGATTCGCCGATATATTATTTGGGAGTCGAAAGAAACAGGAAGTGAGAGCCTCATTGAGATTGGTTCATTAAATATCAACATATTGAAAAGAGTTGTGTATTGGAATCAAATGCAAATAGATTTAGTAAAGCGGGAATTTGATTTATTATATTTGCTGGCAGCGACTCCGGGGCGGGTATATACATACAGCCAGATCTATCAAAGCGTATGGAAGGAATATCCGCAGGATGATGTTACGAATATGATTTACTGTTTGGTACATCGCCTAAAGAAGAAACTAAGAAAAATAGATGTCAAAGCATGAAGGATATCCGTTATTATGGCCTGCTTAAGACCATTGGAACCACGGGGAGGCAGATTAAGCGGATTATCAGGCGGCAGGCCCTGAGACTGTCCCTGATTGGAATTCCGGTCGGGCTGCTTACGGGATTCTTTGTAGGAAAAGGGCTGGTGCCAGTCATCATGAAATCCCTGGGAGATATGGTGGAATACAGCACGGTGCCGGCAAATCCGCTGATCTTTATCGGTGCGGCCATCTTTTCCCTGGTAACGGTATTCATTTCCACGGGGCATCCGGCCAGAATGGCAGCCCGGGTATCCCCGATCGAAGCGCTGAGGTATACGGAGGGAAGCAAGGCGCGCAAAAAAGGAAAGCACTCTTTAAGCAGAGGCAGGATATGGCGGATGGCTTTGTCGAATCTGGGAAGAAGCAAGGGAAAGACGATGATTATCATTGCATCGCTGTCCCTGGCGATCATCCTTCTAAACAGCGTATTTACGATAACCCATTCGTTTGATATGGATAAGTACCTGCAAAGTTTTATGAAGCCGGATTTTATCATCGGGAACGCAAAATATTTTGGCATGGACAATTATAGAGGCAGGAACTTAGAAACCATTGATGAGGAAAATCTGACGGAGTCGTTTATCGAATACTGCCAGGGATTAAAAGGCTATGAAGATGGCGGAAGGCTCTACGGGGCAGGTTCCTTCGTGGGCGTAAAACAGAAAGGCATCACCATTCCTTCCGGAATAGAACAAGATTCCAGCGGAATGCCCGGGGAATACTATGGGAAAGAATTCATTCCATTTAACACCAATGAGCAGGGTGATTTTGAAGTGTACCTCTATGGGGCAGAAGACTTTGCCGTAAATGAGATGCAGGTCTGGGAAGGAGTTACTATACGCTGACGAATATGTTCTTGCTTATCGGCGGAGCCTTGGCTTTTGTCATAGGAGTAATCGGAATTTTGAATTTTATCAATTCCATCCTTACAGGAATCATTACCAGGCAGAGAGAATTTGCCATGATGGAGGCCATCGGAATAACGAAGAGGCAGCTGACAAAAATGGTGATCGCAGAAGGGCTTTATTATGCCATTCTGACCGTAGTATTCTCGCTTGTGGCCGGCGTGCCAGTCCTGCTGGTATTAGGAGGACTGGTGCCTTACCTGGCATTCCGGTTCGGAAGAAGGGAAACCGTGGTAGAAGAATTGCAAAAAGAATAAGCATTCGCTGTCTTCCCCAAAAAAGATTTTTGTTGACACATGTGAAAATAATGCTATGATAACATCATGTGACATTCCAGGATAGGGGGGAAAAGGCTATGGATTACCAAAGAATCGTGCAGGGGATTTTGGACATTGGAGAAGCGATGCTAATCTGCGGAGCGGAAAATTTCAGGCTGGATGACAGTCTTTATAGAATGTGCAGAAGTTACGGCTTTAAACGTTATGATGTGTTCGCGATACCCAGTAATATCCAGATAACTGTAGAGACTCCAGAAGGCGAAATTATTACTCAGGTCCGGCATATTGAATCTACAGATATAGATTTTGACAGATTGGATTATCTGAATAATCTATCCAGATATGTATGCCAGAATAAGCCGGATGAACAGACGCTTCGTGAGAAATACGAAGAGGTCATGAACAGGCAGTCCCAGAAGCCGTATACGAAGTATTTTGCGGCAGTAATGGGGGGCACCGGGTTCGCAGTATTCTTTGGGTGTAATTTTGCGGATGCAATTGTTGCAGTTATTGTCTCGCTTATGATTGTTATAGTAGGGGGATGGCTCAGCAGAAGAGAAGAGAATTTGATGGCCTATAATATGATACTATCTTTTTTGTCGGAAGTTATTATTATCCTAGCGGTACGGATGGGGCTTGGCAGTCATCCTGAGAGAATTATGATAGGAATTGTTATGCTGCTGATCAGCGGTCTTAGTACCACCAATGGAATCCGTGAAGTGCTGCAAAGAGACTTTATATCCGGTACGTTGAACATCATGAATTCTATGCTTGGGGCGGCTGGCATTGCATTTGGAACTGCGCTTGCAATGCTGTTGCTTAACGGAGTGTCTGCGGAAGGGTATGTACTAAATCATAATACTTGGATTCAGCTGATATCCTGTACAGTGGCCTGTATTGGATTTGCCTTTTGGTTTAAAATCCGTGGGAGACAGGTAGTCTATTCAGGAGTAGGGGCTTTTTTTACATGGGGAATCTATGTTGTGATCTATCATTTCTGGCCTAGCAATTTTTTGGCCACACTGGTTGCAGCAGTGTTTGTGGCTTTTTATGCATTTATCATGTCCAGAATTAACAAGGCACCGTCCACTATCTTTTTGACAGCATCCGTATTCCCATTGATTCCTGGACCGAATTTGTATTATATGATGTATGGCTGCGTGAGCCGTGATTATGGAATGGCTGTTGGTGAGACGATTGTATTGCTGGCTACCTGCCTTGCAATTGCTTTTGGCTTTAATATTGTAGATATTATATCGAGGACAATCATGAGAGTCATGAAAAGAGAGTATCATATCGGGAAAAATCCACAGGGCCGGGAATAAAGAGAACAGGTGTCGGATTATGAATCAGCCCTCCCGGGAATGATTCATAATTATAAAAAGACATTTGCAGACAGAGAAGAAATGTTCTAAAATGGAGAGAGCAGCGGCTGATCATATGGAAAATAAAGTCTGGCCGCAGGGGGTATGAAATGAACGAGATTGTAAATAGAACATTATATCTGGAATGCTATTCCGGCATCAGCGGCGATATGATGGCTGCAGCGCTTTTGGATCTTGGAGCGGATCAGCAGGCGTTAAAGGATGCACTTGAGAGCCTGCCGCTGGAAGGCTTCCGGATCGAAATCGGCAGGGTAAAGAAATCCGGGCTTGACGCCTGCGACTTCGCGGTGATTCTGGACAGCGCCCATGAAAACCACGATCATGATATGGAGTATCTGCACGGACATGGAACGGTACATAGCCACAGTCATAAAGGAAGCCATGAGCACCGTGGAATGAAGGAAATCCTGCATATCATAGACAATGGCGCAATGACACGGGAGGCGAAAGCAATCGCAAAGCGTATCTTTGGCATATTGGCTCAGGCAGAAGCCAAAGCCCACGGCGTTCCTTTGGAAGAGGTTCATTTCCATGAAGTGGGGGCAGTGGATTCTATCGTGGATATTATCAGCGTCGCCGTATGTCTGGATAATCTTGGGATTACGGAATGCATCGTCCCTGTCCTGTATGAAGGGTGCGGCACCATCCGGTGCCAGCATGGCATTCTTCCGGTGCCGGTACCGGCGGTTGCGAATATCGCATCCGAACATAATCTGGATCTTTGCATAACTGAATCCAAAGGCGAATTCGTAACGCCTACCGGAGCGGCAATCGTAGCGGCAATCAGGACAGCAAAGGAGTTGCCGGAAAAATTTTCCCTAAGGAAAATAGGCATAGGGGCCGGGAAAAGAGAGTATGACAGGCCTGGAATCCTAAGAGCCATGCTGATTGAAGGGCAGGCGTCTTATGGCAGAGACTGCATCTGGAAGTTGGAAACCAATATGGATGACTGCACGGGAGAGGCGCTGGGGTACGTAATGGATCGCCTCTTTGAGGCCGGAGCCAGAGATGTAAGCTATACGCCTGTCTATATGAAGAAAAACCGTCCGGCTTATCAGTTGAACGTCATCTGTACGGAAGAAAATGTAAAGCAGATGGAACAGATCATATTTGAAGAGACGACAACCATCGGCATCCGCAGGCAGCAGATGGAGCGGAGCGTCCTCGCGCGCAGCATGGAGACGGTTCGCACATGCCTCGGGGATGCGCAGGTAAAAGTATGCGCTCTGGGCTCGCAGATAAGGAAATATCCGGAATACCAGAGTGTTGTCAGGCTTTGCAAGGAGCATGATAGATCATTTCAGGAAGTTTACCAGATGGTCCTTTCGGAGTGTATGAAGGAGGAAGGGAGTCGGACAGAAGTTCCTCGTTGGTAACGCCTATCTTGTCCGGGATAGAGGGTATCAAATGCTTCTGAAATGGCATCCCAGCCGGGGGCCTCTGAGTTTTCGCCTAGCAACTCTTGCTGAGGGGGTTCGTTATCTTCCTTTTTTCTTTTGAATTTATCTAAGATTCCCATACATTAATATCCTTTATATGCTTGCTAATAT